>Ga0180438_10000045_pt1 | contig 245276 bp, 347 predicted proteins | sample SS_ome_12_FD_132455 | JGI IMG/M metagenome (GOLD analysis project Ga0180438, IMG submission 132455) | Hypersaline lake sediment archaeal communities from the Salton Sea, California, USA - SS_3_D_2 metaG | ecosystem: Environmental > Aquatic > Non-marine Saline and Alkaline > Hypersaline >...
GCCCCTTCGTTATGAGGTTTGAATCATGAGCGGTCCTCCTGCAAATCCCTGGGACGCGATCGCGCGCATGGAGCGCGAGGAGCGCGCCCGCCGTCGCTCCAAGAAGAAGACGACGCGCAAGAAAGCCGCGAAGAAGAAGACAGCGAAGAAAAAGACCAAGAAAAAGACCAAGAAGAAGGTGACCCGGAAGAAGGTGACCCGGAAGAAGGTCGCCAAGAAGCGTCGGACCAAGAAGGTTGCCAAGAAGAAGGCTGCCAAGAAGACCGCTCGCAAGAAGGTCGCCAAGAAGAAGACTTCCAAGAAGAAGGTTTCGAAGAAGCGCGTTGCCAAGAAGGCTCGCAGGAAGAAGACCTCCTCCCGAGCGGGCACCCGCTTCCAAATGGGGCTCGAACGAAAGCGGATCAAGGTGATCGACGCTCAGGCCCGCAGGCTCGTCAGCCATGAGGTCGAAGTGATCACGCCCGACAGACTGCTCGGCTACATGCGCAAGGGCCGTAAGACCTTCTTGGTTCATGTCCCCTCGGGCGGCGCCTTAGGCTCTTCGCCCTCGAGGGCCAAGGTCGAACGCGCGGCTCACCGTGCGCTCCAGAGCGATTCGGTCAAGGCGTTCCTCAAGAACCGCGCGACCAAGAACGCGATCCGGGGCGCTGGCCTGCGCGGAACTCCTATCCCCTCTTCTGTTGGCAGGAGTTCGAGCGAATTCGTGCAGATCCTGGCCGAAGAGGGCATTTCTTGAAAGTCGCGATCGGAGCAGGGGGCGCAATCTCCAGTAACCTGGAAAGTAGGAGTTAGCGTCCGTGACGATCTTTTGCGTGCCACCCTGCGGAGGCGGAGGGGGAGGCGCGGGCCCTCCCGGACCACCGGGGGATACGCGCTTCTTTTTGACCTTTACGGCGCCCTCTGGTGTTCCGGCGGGCGGGACGCAATACTTGAGCCTCGCCAACGTCATGGGGTCTCAAACGGGCGCCCTGCTGACTGCGGACGGGGCAATCCGCGGGATCAGCGCCACCGTAGATCAGGTCGATCTCACCCGGACGTATTCAGTTCAAGTGCTCTCGGATCCCTCGGGGGCCGGAGGCACAGGCCCCACGATCGAAGCTTCGGTCGCACTTCCTGCAAATACGCTGCGCGTTCGTGACCGGACGTTCAATAACTCGGTTTCAGGTCTTCAGGATCTCGGCGTGCGCTTGGTCCAAACGTTCCCGCTAGCGCCTTCCGCCTCTACGTTTGAAGAGATCGTTGTGATCGTTGAAGTGAGCATTCCATGACCTCAAAGACTCTGGTCATTACGTCGAACGCCTCGACGGTCTCCGACGTCCTGATTCGTGATCTCGGTTTCACGGTTGTCGCTGGTGGCGGCATTGTCACGCTGACGACGGACGAGTCGCTGCTGGCTGCGAGTCAGTCGGCCGACCTGCGCACGCTCGCCACCGACGACGCCTTCGGTGTCGGTTCAAGCACGCTGATCCTCAACGACGGAACCAACAACGTCGCTCAGGCCGACGTCGATACGTTCCTGACCAATTTGGACGAGGAGGTCACCGGCAGTCCGTACGGACTCGCCGGCCGCGACGGCTCAGGCAACCCGGTCGGCTTCTCAGGCTTCACAGGGGCGACGGGTCCGACCGGTCCGGTGGGGACGGGAGATACAGGCGCTACGGGTCCGACTGGCCCAACCGGCCCCCAAGGAACGGGCCCGACCGGTCCGACCGGAAACGCAGGCCCGACGGGCCCCTCTGGCGACTCGGGTGAGACGGGCATTGAGGGTGATACTGGCCCAACGGGTCCCGCAGGTGCAGGAGGGGCGACTGGCGCGACTGGTCCGACCGGTGACACGGGTGAAGGGATCACCGGGCCGACCGGTGAGACCGGGCCGACAGGCGTCGGCGTCACGGGCGACACGGGCCCGACCGGTGAGATCGGCGACTCGGGCCCGACCGGCCCAACCGGACCCACGGGCGACCAGGGCCCGACGGGAACCGGCGAGACCGGATCGACGGGCCCGACGGGTGACGTTGGCCCGACCGGAGCTACGGGCGACAGCGGTCCGACTGGAGCTCAGGGCGACACCGGTCCGACGGGCGATCAGGGCGATACCGGCCCGACTGGAGATCAAGGTGTCACGGGCGATACGGGCGACCAGGGGCCCACGGGCGCCACTGGTCCCACTGGCAACCAGGGGGATACCGGCGCGACTGGGCCCACGGGTGACCAGGGCGACACGGGCCCGACCGGTGTAACTGGCCCGACGGGCGATCAAGGTGTCACGGGGCCGACGGGTGACCAGGGCGTCACCGGACCCACGGGCGACATTGGGCCGACCGGCGACCAAGGCGACACGGGGCCGACGGGAGTCACGGGCCCGACGGGGTCGACTGGCGGCACGGGCGACACCGGGCCAACAGGGCCGACGGGCCCGACCGGCGACACGGGTGAGACGGGCACGGGCATTACCGGCGCTACGGGCGACGGGATCACTGGCCCCACAGGGCCGACGGGGCCTGCGGGATCTGGGCCGACCGGACCGACCGGTCCGCCTGGAGCGACAGGGCCTTCCGGCGAGAGCGGCGACACGGGCATTGAGGGCGACACGGGTCCGACGGGTCCCGCGGGGCCCGGCGGCAACACGGGCGCGACGGGACCGACGGGCGATACGGGCGAGGGGATCACTGGCCCCAGCGGACCGACCGGCTTGACCGGGCTCACTGGGCCGACGGGTCCGACGGGAGAGGTCGGCCTCACCGGAGATACCGGCCCCACGGGCGACCAGGGCGACACGGGTCCTGCAGGACCTCAGGGCGTCACCGGCGACACGGGCCTCACAGGCCCAACAGGCGACCAGGGCGAAACCGGCGACACAGGGCCGACCGGTCCGACGGGAGACGCTGGACCGACAGGCGCAACGGGCGACACGGGCCCCACCGGCCCTCAGGGCGAAACCGGCGATACGGGCGCGACCGGAGACACAGGCGTCACGGGGTCGACTGGACCGACGGGTCCGACAGGCGTCACGGGAACGGGCGCTACGGGCGTCACAGGCCCCACCGGAGTTACCGGCCCGACCGGCGCAACGGGTGACACCGGACCGCAAGAGAACCGCTACCTGCTGCGATACACCGTTCGCAGCGGATTCAGTGGGGCGCAGACGTATTTCGAGATCGGGCGCGCTGTTTTCAGTTCAGAGGTTGGAGAGCGCTTGCCGGACGCGGCGACGCTGCGCCGGATCACGTATTCGGCGGACGACGTGCCTGGGGCTGCGAGGACATACGACATTGAAGTGTTGAGCGATCCTGCGGGCACGCCGGCCGTGCTCGGAACGCTTGCCATTGGGATTGGAGTCACGAGCGCGAAGAGCTCTCCACTTTCCGTTGCGGTCGCAGACGGTACCCTGGTCGGAGTTCGTGCGACGCGCACGGCTGGAGCAGGTGGCTCGACAGCGACGGACATTGTCGTGCTCGTTGAGTATTCGATTCCTTAAGGTAGGTCAACGTGGGATTGGTCACGATCCGCACCAACGCGGCACAAGCGACCCCGGTTCTGGTTCGGGATCTCGGCTTGGTGATTCCTGCCGCCGGCGCCGAAGAAATCGAATTCGCAGATCAGGAAGAGCAAGAGGCGCTCGGCGTCAGCGGCGACGTTTTGGCGTTCGCGCTCGACGAGGCGTTCGGCGCCGGCTCGAGCACGCTGATCGTCGCGCTCGACGGAAACGATATCGAGGTCGAGGACGTCGAAGCCTTTCTCGCGAATCTCTCGATCGATTCGACGGGCGGCGGATACGGCGTTCTCCAGCGTGACGAGACGGGATCTCCTCCCGTTCCTGGCCCGACGGGCCCGACGGGTGATTCGGGCCCGACGGGTGGCCCGGGACTCACTGGCGCGACAGGCGACACAGGCGACACAGGCCCGACAGGCCCGATCGGGCTCACTGGGCCCTCGGGCGAAACGGGAGACACAGGCGCCACGGGAGACGCAGGTTCAACGGGCGACCAAGGTCCTACGGGGCCGCAAGGCCTTCAAGGAGACACAGGACCTCAGGGAGAGACGGGCGACCAGGGCGCGACGGGCAACCAGGGCGAGACAGGGCCACAGGGCGACACAGGTCCCTCCGGCGCGCAGGGGTTCGAGGGCGAGACGGGTCCGACGGGCGACGCCGGCCCGACAGGATCGACGGGAAGCACAGGGCCCCAGGGTGACACGGGCGACCAAGGTGGCACGGGCCCGACGGGAAGTCAGGGCGACGTTGGCCCGACCGGACCTCAGGGTGATACGGGCGACGCCGGTCCGACGGGATCGATCGGGCCTACGGGGGCCCAAGGTGACCAGGGTGCAACCGGTTCGACAGGGGATCAGGGTGTAACGGGCGATCTAGGGCCAACAGGGCCAACAGGCGACCAGGGCGTCGTTGGAGACACCGGTCCGACCGGGCCTCAGGGTGATCAGGGCGTCACGGGCCCCCAGGGAGACCAAGGCGCGACGGGTGACCAGGGCGCCACCGGAGAGACGGGCGACCAGGGCGTTACCGGAGAGACGGGTGACCTGGGCCCGACGGGACCCGTTGGATTCACGGGCCCGCAAGGCGATACGGGCGATCAGGGGCCGACGGGAGAGACGGGAGCAACCGGCCCAACGGGAAACATTGGGGAGACAGGGCCTCAGGGCGACACGGGAGCCGGCGCTACGGGCGAAGAGGGGCCGACCGGACCCACTGGCCCACAAGGCGACACCGGACCCACGGGCGCAACCGGTCCCAGCGGGGACGGCGGCTCTACCGGCTTTGCCGGCTTCGGACTCTTTTCGTTTGCTGACGTTGCGGGTGCGACTGGAGCCGTTCTCTCGGGCTTCAACCTGAGCGTCACTCGGAACAGCACCGGTTCATACACCTGCACATTCTCGAACAACGCGCCCAACGCGAACTACGGCGTCCAGGTCCAGACGTACGACCTTTCGGTCGATACGGACACGAACAACTTCGTCAGCAATCGCACGGTCTCCGGATTCGATATTTTGATCGGGACCGGCGACAACAGCACGACACCCGACACCCCGGTCGATCAAGACTTCACGGTTGCCGTGTACGGCGTGAATGCGCCTGGCGTGAACGTCACAGGTCCGACGGGCGACCAGGGTCTGACGGGGCCGACGGGAGAGGGGGATACCGGCCCGGCTGGGCCGACGGGTGATCAGGGCCCGACCGGCCTGACGGGCGATCAGGGCGACACCGGTCCCGCCGGCCCCACCGGCGCAACAAGCGATATCACCGGACCGACTGGAGCTACTGGTCCGACGGGTCCGACTGGAGTCCTCGACGACGAGCAGTTCACGATCCGCGTGACCAACAACGGAGCCCAGGGATCGATCGCCGCCGGCCCAACCGTGATCCAAATGAACCTGGTGGTCACGGAGCAAGGTCTCACGGGCGGTCCTCTTCCTTCGGGCTGGTCGTTCAACGCCGGCGGCCTGCAACTCAACGACGCGGCGCAGGCGGGCCTCTATAAGATCGAGGCGCAGGCAGGCGGGATTGGCGCCGGGGGTAGCAGTCGAACGAACTACGACTCGTTTCTCACGATCAACGGGACCGAGATCCCTGGCACGCGAGGCAATCTCTACGTTCGCCAGGCTTTCTATGGAGCCTCGGCTCCGGTTACGCATTGCCACCGGCTCAGCGCTGGAGACACGATCGACATTCGCGCGGCCCGCACAACCGGCTCAACGAACCTCAATCCGACTCAGAACAAGACGCAGATCACGATCACTCGGCTCGAGGGCGCGCGGGGAGCGACGGGATCGCTTGGCCCCACGGGCCCCGCGGGCGGCCCGACCGGCCCCACGGGACCGTCCGGCGTTCCTCCAGTGTTTGGGCAGGATTACCAATACGAAGAGAGTCTCGGCGCCTCGGATAACACGACAGCGACTTACGACACCAAGGTGACCTTGACTACGCCCGCGCTGACCGGGACGTATCGCGTCGGCTGGTCATATATTGGCGCGCAGGGCAATCTTGCAGACTTTTTTCAAGGCAGGCTGCGAAATACTACCGACGGAGTCAGTATCGGCGGCGAGCCCGGGTTCGAGCCCGAGGACCTGTTCGACACACACCACTTTGGAGGCTTTGCCGAAGTAACCTTCACCGGTTCTGCGAAGACGTTTGAGATTCAATGGCGTCAAGTCGGCGGCGGCACGGCTACGATTTCAGAAGCGCGGATTGAATTCTGGAGAGTGGGCTAGGCATGCCTGAGACAAATTACGAATACAACGTCTCTCAGACGCAAAACAATGCGGTTGACCCGCCTAGCCTTCGCGCGGAAATCGAGGCGCCAGACAGCTTGATTCCTGTTCAGCTGTCGCAGGACCCACGCGTAACGGTCTTCAACAACATTCCGAAGCTGAACTTGTACTTCAAAGACGCGTTGGACCTTAGCGGCAAGGCGGCTCTAGACGCGATCGTCTCTGCTCATGACGGAGAGCCTTCTTTCACGATTGATCGGGTCGAGGTCTCCAACCAGCCCAACACCCGCGAAGACGGCACGCTCTACGCCACACCGAAGCCGGCCTCGTTTGGGTTCGAAATGTGCGACCGGGACTTTCGGGTGATTTGCTCGAAGGTCGACAGCAAGGCCATGCACACCGTGGTGAACGGCGCGAACGGAAGTGTGACCTACGCTTCAGCCCGCGCTGGCTCCCAGGGCAACAACCTGACGATCACGGTCCAGGTTGGCGACACTGGCCTGTCCGCGCTGAGCCGGCCGCTCTCGGTCGCGCGAGCGGGAGCGGACGTCGTCGTCACCTTCGGTACGGACGAAAACGGAGACTCGGTCGTTCCGACGGCGCTCGAGGTCGCCAATCTGATTAACAACGATCTTTCAATCGCGCTGTACCACATGAATGCCGTTCCTTCGGGCGACGGCTCGGGAGAGGTGGCGGCGACGGCTCAGGCGAGCCTTTCCGGTGGGACGAACCCTTCCTGCGAAGACCTTTACGTCCGCCTCAGCACCCTCGAGGAGGTCTCTTGGGGTGAGTTGTATCAGCTGGGGGTCTGGAAGGACGGCGGGGGATCCATGGTTCCCTGCGCCGACCAGGCGGACGCGGACGCCAACGCGATCTGCACGGCCTGGGAATACGTCGCGCTCGATCCGCAGACTCAGAGCCCCTTGAAGTACGAGCTCCGCGACGGGTTCCTGGTCGTCGATCCCAGCTTTCCTGCCAACGAAATGTGGGACCACCGCTGCTACTCGGTCGCAGCCCCTTTGATCGCTGGATCCCTCGGTGGGTCGATTCGGGTGTTCGACGGATACCTCGGCCCGGCGCCGGACGGCGTCGTGGCCGCCCTGAGTCCGCAGACCGTGGTCATGGACCCGGAACTCGGCCCGGGTGCCTCCTCGATTCGGGTCTACGTTTTCTATCCCGCAGGCAGCGCGCTGAACCACTTGATTCGTTTGGTCACTTACCGTGCCCCCGGCACCTTTCCTGACTAGGAGATCAGCATGCCTCGAGCAGGATCCGCTGATTACGAATTCGTCGCGCTGCAGGCGGCGAACCGCGGGTTGAACGCCGCGGACAATCGCTGGTACAACCGAAAGACCAGCCTTCCCGAGGACGGTCGGCAGAGCAACTGGCGCTACGTCCGCAGTCGCCGCGTGGCGATCATGGTTCGCGGGGTCGCTGGCGGGCTCGGAGCCGGCTATCGGGAGCCGACGCGGGACGAAATGAAGGCGGCCCTGGCGCACGCTCAGGGCATTCTCGAAGCAAGCGAATAGGAGTCGTCATGTCTCGCGAGTATCCCGATCCCGAACCTAAGCGCGTCCGTCACGCGGAGTGGGACTATGTCGCCGCCCAGGCGCGCAAGGGCGCCGTCTGCAAGTGGTGCAAGGGCTGGCACCTTGCCAGCGACGGGAGGGCTGAGAGCGGCGACTGTCCTGGCGTTTACGTGCGCCACCGGAACGTCGCGATCATTGTGCTGGGAATCCCCAACACGCGGGCGGGTCAGTTGGGTCAGGCTCGCCAGGCTCCCGGAAAGCGCGACGTGCAGCGCTGCCTGGCCGCGGCGATCCAGGATAAGAACGGTTGAGCGAGCTCGACTACTGGCGCGAAGGCCGCGGCCTCGGCCACATTACCCCTCCCGGTTGCGACTGGCCCGAGGGGTTCAACGTGATCGAGTGGCTCAGGAAGTCGCTCGGAGGATACTCCAGCGTCCTCGAGTTCGGCTGCGGCCGCGGGCGCCTCGCGCCGGCGTTTCGTGACGACCAGTACCTCGGCGTGGACGTCAGCGAAGACGCGCTCGCTCTGGCGCATGAAGCAGAGCCCCGCAAGGCCTTCTTGCATTTGAGCCCCAAGGCGCCGACGCTGCCGCGCGCTGAGGCCGCTTTCGCCTACACGGTCCTGCTGCACGTTTCAGACGAAAGGATCGAGCAGACGGTCTGCCGGCTGGTCGCTGCCGCTCCCGTGGTCTACGTGGTCGAGATCATGGGGAGGGAGTGGCGCCGATCCGGGGATCCGCCTGTGTTCAATCGGGAGTGGCGCGAATACGTGAACATGTTCCGTCGGGCGGGGTGCCACAAGGCCGAGGTCGTTGAAGAGTTGCCCTGCAGGCGCTACGGCGGGACGAAGTTCACGGTGCTGCGCGCGGAGCGCTGACCCACCCGTTGCTCGTTTTGCCTCGGAAGCGAGAATCCTGATCAAAGGATTCTTCCATGCCCAGCAGCGCCCCGGACCACATTAGCCTCCTCTGCAAGAAGCTCCTCGAGCTCAAGCCGCAGACGATTCTCGACGTCGGCGTTGGTTATGGGAAGCTCGGCTTCCTTGCGCGCGAATACCTCGAGTCGTGGAACGACCGAGTTCACCCCCGGGACTGGAGGGTCCAGGTCTACGGAATTGAGGCCTGGGAGCCTTACACGACGCTGCCTTGGTATGAAAATTTCTACAACGGCGTCTACCAGGGAACGCTTCAGTCCTGGTGCGACGAGCGAGAACAGGGCGTCGACCCGGACGACCCAGAGGCCTTCGACGTGGTCGTCGCGGGAGACGTGATCGAGCACCTGGAGAAAGAAGAGGCGCTTCACTGCCTCAAATTCTTGCTCAAGCAGTGCAAGGGCGAGCTCCTGCTCTCGCTGCCGATCGGACCTGACTGGCTGGACAACCAAGTCGTCGACGGGAACCCCTTTGAGAAACACCGCTCGTCCTGGAGCGTTTCTGAGATCGAGAAGATCGTTCCTCCGGGTCACGTCACGATCCGCCAGCGCTATGGGACGGAGCGGCGCCCGGTCTATTTCTTCGCACTGAAGGGCCAGTACGAGCGCCCGCTTCCCAAGGTCCCGACGCGCACGGTCGAACAGGCTCCGTTCCGCCGCTCCCCTGAGCGCGACAAGATCCTGCATGTTCACAACGTTCGCCGCTGCGGCGGCACGGGGAATTTCGTCTACGACTTCGCGACGGCGTTCCCCGAGTTCCGGCACGTCGCGCTCTGCGTCAACGATCCCGTCGGCGACGCGAGTTGGATCAACGCGACGAGTCAGCGCATGCGCGGCATGTATGCCCCCATGCTCACGCCGGAGATCGTCGACGAGATCAACCCTGCCGTGATCGTTCTTCATTGCACGTCGGGCAAGCGGATCGGAACCGGCGACCCGAAGGCTGACTGGCCTTACCCCTGGCTGAGCGACGGTGGGCGCCGCTACGTGATCTCGTGGCACCACATTCCCACCTACCCGCTCATGCCGGCTGACCTCGACGTCTTCGTTTCGGAGCATGTCCGAGCGCGCTACAGCGAATTCCTGAAGCGAATGAACCGGCACGTCACGATCCCGCCCTGCATGGACTTGAAGCTGATCGCGAACAGGTCGAATATGGCCAGGACGTTCCACCGGACCTTCACCAGCGGCGGCAAGGCGGGGCCTGATTTGAGGAACTTCTTGCGCCCGGCGTGGACGGGGGATCACAATCCGCCCGGGACGCTTGGGGCAGCAGTTGACTATCTCGCCAACTTTCCGTTCGCCGTGATCTGGAGTGGCGAGCAGGAGACGTGGTGCAGGACGGTCACGGAGGCCATGGCGGCGGGCTGCGTCGTCGCTGCTCACCGGGCCGGGGCGATCCCCGAGCAGATCACGCACAACGAAAACGGGTTCCTGTTCGACGACGCGGCCGGCCTTCACGAAATCATGGAGAAGTGGGAGCAGTGCATGGCCACCGGCGCAGGACAGGACGAACTTCGCCAGATTCGCGAGAAAGGTCAGCGCTGGGCGCTGGCGAACGCCGACCTCGACACCTTGCGCCACAAGCTCTACCCCTTTCTGGTGCGCGGCGTGATCGGAGGCGTCTAGTGTTCTACCGCTACACACAGGCCGGAGCCCGGATCGCCGTCGATCTCCAGGACCTCTACGCCGGGCAGACTCTGTTCCTGATCGGAGGGAGTCCGATCCTGTCCTCGCTGCCGATGTACTTGCTCCGGCGCGAGGGTGTGATTTCCCTAGGCCTCAATAATGTGCCGCTGGCGCACAGCAGTCCGCACCTCTGGGTCGGGGCGGACAAGCCCGAGTGCTTCTCGCCGCACATTTTGCTCTCGCCCGAGATCATGAAGTTCGCCATGATCTCGCGCCGCGATCTTCTTGTCCCGGGTACAGAGACGAAGTTGCGCCAGGCGCCGAATATGTTCTTCTTCAGCAGCAAGGAGAAGGTGTTCACCTACGAAAACTACTTCAAGGTCGATCGGGACTTTGCTTGGTGGCGCTCAACCTTCATGATCGCGATCCAGCTGGCCTACAAGCTCGGCTTCCGCCGCGTCTGCCTCGTCGGCTGCTCCATGCGCATGGACACCAGGGGCTACCAAGACCTCGAGGGCGGCCAGTACGCCTGGGAGACGAGGCTCAGCGCCGACGAGGCGCAATACAGCCAGAACAGCTATACGCGAGACGTCGGACGTATGAAGGAGTTGATTCCTTCTATGAAGAAAGCGGGTCTTAAGATCGTGTCTTGCACACCGGACAGCGCGCTCCATGAGGTCGGGTTCGAGTTCGAGCCGCTGAGCGAGGCGGTCGCCAAGGTGAGAGAGGCGCTGCCGCGCCGCGCCAGACCGGAGGAGCTCAAGCACAGCAGCGCCTTCAAGAAGGTGAACAAGGGGTAGTGGCAGGGCCCCGATCTCGATTCAGAATCGAGGCATGAAGCTCCTCAGTCAATACGGCGGCGGGATCCGCGGTGTCCTTGAAGTTCGGCTCATGCGGCGGATTGCTGCGGAGGTCCCCAGATTCGTTGACCTCCCTGACAAATTGGGCGGTGCCTCGATCGGCGGGATCAATGCGCTCTGGCTGGCGGCGGGCAAGGGGCTCGACGAACTCGAGGACTTCTATCACCGAAACGCCGAGACGATCTTCAAGTCTCGCGGCGTGCTGGACGATCTGACGCCCGACGAGCTCTTCCGAGCCAACTTCGCGCACGAGGACATTTACGGCGTCCTGACCGAAGCGTTCGGCGACCTCAAAATGGGCGAGCTCGGGAAGCCCGTCCTGATCCCTTCGTTCGACATGGTCAGCTGGGACTGCAAGTTCTGGACGCGTGGCGACAAGGACGTCTTGGTCCGCGACGTGGCCCGCATGACCAGTGCGGCGCCGACCTACTGGCCGACGCACCTGTGGAACCTCGACGGCGGCGTGTTCAACAACAACCCCAGCGACTCACTCGTCGCCGAAGCTCACTTCGAACTCCGCTCGGCCGGCGTCGCCGATCCTTGCAAGGAGATCAGCTGCCTCTCGGTCAGCACGGGTCGCGTACCGCATACTCCGCCAAGCGAGGACCCCGACTGGGACGCCGGGGTGACCGACATGCTCCCGTTGCTGCTGGACGTGATCTTCGACGGCGGGGTCCGCGCGAGCCATGGGCGCACCAAGCGAATGCTGGGCGAGCGCTACCACCTGGTCGAGCCGGCGCTCCCTGGTGTGATCAGCCTCAGCGACGCTGGTGAAATCCCGCTCCTGCTGCGGATCGCGGACCTGTTCGACATTGACGAGGCGGTCGAATGGGTTCGGCGTAACTGGCTGGCAGGGACGGCCTAATACGCGAGGATAGAGTCAGGGAGGCTCTGCATGAGCTACTTGACCATGAGCGACCTCAGCAACTTTGAGGACGCCTACGCGCGAGAGCGCGCCCGAACCGGTATGCGCCAAGGCGCGTCCCGTCACCACAGGACTCGCCGAGAAATGGTCGGCGGGCGAATGGCCCCGCCTGGATTCTCGACGATCGCGCGTCGCGCCGGTTCAGAGGCGACGCTCCGGCCAGGCGATCCCGGTTATTACGGAGGCGCCCGCGCCGTTCGCGAGACACGGGGCGGGTTCGTTGACACGCTGAAGCGAGCGTTCGGCGGCGGGAAGCCGGGCAAGCGGTCCGATCCGGGGCGGAAGCAATACAGCTGGCACGACACCCCGAACTACTCACGTTATGACGGGGAGAGCGTGTCGGTCGTGGGTAGAGCGCGCGTTCTGGACCCGAAGACGGGTCGCTACCGCTGGAAGTATCGGATCGAGGAGCCTGCCGCGATCGACGCTGGGCCGAACCGCTACGACGCGCCTTCGGCCTCCCCGGCGACTCCGACCCGAGCCCGACGCACGATCACACGCGCAAGAGCGACTCGCCGATCGACCCAAACCCTGGACCGCGAGCTCGCTGAATCCAGGCGCCGCGAGCAGCGCGCCCGCTACGAGAACCGTATGTACGCCCGCGCCATGGAGCAGGGTTGGAGCGATAGCTTCCGCGACCGCATGATCGCCCGCGGCGTCCCTGCAGACCGAGCCAAGGCGCTGTGGGAGATCGAGAAAAAGCGGAAGCCTCCCAGGGTCCCTGCATTCGCCCCCCGCGAGACCTCCCTGCCCTCCGGAACGTCACTTCCGGGCATGGAGCCTTACCGCCCCTCGACGTCGATCGCGGCGCGCCAGGCGACTCAGGCGCGCTCGGGCGTTCCGATCGGCCTCCCGGCGCGAAGTTTCCCGCTTCGTTCGACGACGGGCCCTGTTGGGACCCAGTACACTGTCAGCACGGGATACATGAGCCGCCCGTTCACGCAGACCGGCGGTTCGACCGTGTATCGTCGATAGGAGGCGGTCGTGAGGCGGCGCAGCCAGAGTCTGAAGAGAAAGCTGATCAACGCTCGCCGAGTCGTCATGACTCCAGAGCAGCGTGAGCGGCAGCGCCGCGCCTTCGCCTACGGGAACGCCAAGCTATCGGACCCAGGCCTGACTCGCGCAGACGTCGAGCGCATTGCCGATCAACTCAAGGAGGGCCTGTGAGCCACTTCGAGTTCAACAAGATCCGGATCGCCCCCTCGCCCCACTACGAGGGAATGACGCCGGTTGAGCGCAAGCTCCTGCACGAGCGATTGGTCAAGGCCATGGGGACCGCCAGAGCTCGAGCCTATCTGGACGGGGCGGCCAAGCGCTACCAGGCGATCATGCGCAACTACCACGGCGTCGACACCGGAATGTCTGGCATGGGCCAGTTCCAGCGTCGGCAGCTGTATCGCGATCGCTACGGCAGGCTCCGCCAGCGTTCGGCGGGCTTGGACTACGGCCGCCTGACCCGCTCGCCTGTTCAATACGGCGACAACCGCCTCCTCCGCCAGCAGTGGTCCTACCAGCGAGGCACGAGTTCGGAGGACCGCTCCTCCTACGAGCGACTCCGCCGCGCCCAGGAAGCGGAGCGCCAGGCGGGCGTGTTCGGCCCCGCGCGCCAGGCGGGCACAAACCTGAACAAGTGGAAGAGCTACGAGCAGGCCCGCCAGCGCTACGAGCAGCGCCGCAAGCAGCAGGCGCAGCAGAAGGCTCAACAGCAGAAGGTTCAGCAGCAACGGAAGCAGCAGCAACAGAAGCAGCAAAAGAAGGCTGCTGAGGAGGCCAAGAAGCAGCAAGGCTTTAAGGCTCCTTCCTGGGGCGCTTCGGATCGTCCTAAGGTCTACACGCCGCCGGCTGGGTCGAACCTAATCGCTCAGATTCAGGCCAGGGGCCGCGGCGGTTACAGGGGCCCGACGCGAGGCGTGCTGCGCTCGAGCGGGCCTCCTTCGAGCGGGGGTGGGACCTACTACGCGCTCAGCGGGCTGGGCGACCTCGGGTGCTGCGGCGGCTGCACGGGCCTTGGCTGAGGCGGCGGATACTACTAGCCGCCCGTGAGGCGGTTCTTACCTATGAAGAATTTCCACCTGCCTTCTTTCCTGCTCGGTCTCGGCGCGTTCGTCGCTGTGAGTTACGTTGCTCATTGCTATTTCGACCTAGGCCCTTGGCCTTGTCAGAGTGCTGATCCGCGCCACCTCGGAAACCTCAAGAAGATTCGCGCTGCGTGAAGGTCTATCAAACTCACCCGACGATCGACGCCGCCGAGGTCTTGCCGAACCTGTGGATCGGCAGCCAGGCGCCTACTGGATCCGCGCTTCGCGACGGAGGGTTCGACGTCCTCGTCTTGTGCGCGGAAGAGTGGCAGCCCGCGGCCAGCAAGTTCAAGGGGATCCGCGTCCACCACGCCCCCTTTGACGACGATTCGGAGGGCATGACCCAAGGAGAGCTCGACACGGCCGCTACGGCGGCGTTCGAGACGCTGCGGCACCTCAGGAAGGGCCGCCGGGTCCTGGTGACCTGTTGGGCCGGACGGAATCGATCGGGACTCGTGACGGCCTGGGCGCTGTCCATGTACACCGGACTCGATCCCGCGCTCGCCGGCGAGGCGGTGCGCGAGGCGCGTGGGAGCGCCGCGTTGACGAACCCGCACTTCGTGGACGTGCTCAACCAGCTGCGCGAGGACGACTGCCAGCTTTGCGAGGCCGAAGAGATCACGCGTCGCTATCACGAGGACTCTCTCTGCTGGGTCGCAGACTGCGCGACCTGCGGGGTTCCTATGGTCGTGCTGCGCCGTCATTCGACGCAGCCAACTCGGCGCGAGGTCGCGCACATGCTCGACATGCTGCAGCTGTGCTGCCCACCGCACAAGAAGGGATATTCGATCGACCTCGAGCGTCGCTCGATCCCGGATCACTGGCACTGCCACGCGAGGCCCAAGTGAGCCTGACCCCCGAGCAAGCCCAGGCGCTTATGCACGCCGAGGACACCGAGCGCACCGTTGTGCCGAAGTGTGACATGACGCGCCTGGATCTCGTCCGCGCTCAAATGGACTACTACTTCCCGGCCAACGAGTTCCCGGACGCGACGCTTCACAAGCTCGTCGCGCATTGGAAGTCCGGCGGCGCGATCGTGGCAGCGAAGAACGAGCGGGCCGGCGTGACCGATCCGTTCCTGCTCATGATCTCTTCCAGCGAAGAGCGCGAAATCGGACCGCGGGGGCAATTCAACTAATGGATCGTCGATTCAGAGCGGCGCAGCGCCGCGCGACCGAAGAGGGCGGAGTCGAGGCGCTGCGCGCGCTCATGGCAGAGCACCGGCGCATTCGGCGCAGGGATTCGAGATTGATTAGGAGAGTGAAATGATTCGCAAGGGATTGATCGCTGAGACCGCGGTGATCGGACTGTCGTCCATGGCGGTCGCCATGCTTCTGCAGAAGGCCTACAAGGTGACGGGCTACTACCCACCTAACCCGGTGTTCTACTTCGCGATCGGCGCGGGCACGCACCTGGCCTACGAGGCGCTCGGCGGGAACCGCTGGTACGTCGAGACCCGCAAGGCCGCGGACATGCCCAAGGGGCTGCTAGGGTGAGCGACGAGCGCTTTCGCGAGCTCGAGCGCGCCGCCGCGGCGGGCGACCCGGACGCCCTGGGGGAATATGTCTCTCAGGCGGTGTCTCGAGGCCTGCCGGTAGACCCGGCGGCGATTCTGCCGCTGATCCGTGGGGCGACGGTCTACGCGCTAGTAGAGCACGAGCTCGAAGAAGAATTCGATCCGGCCAGGGTCACGGTATACGCCACAAGAGAAGAGGCGCGTGCCGAGGCCGATAGATTGCTCATTAACAGCGCAGTGGAAATTCTTGAAAGAGAGGGGTTCCCCGGTGGAGAGAATTGGGACAAATACCTTGAAGTGGCCTTTGAGGGGGATTTCGAGGTAGTTGACAGGGTCTGCGAAGTGATCCCTCGTTTCGGCTGGGACGAAGACGGAAACTTTCTTTATTCAAAGAGCGACGTTTTGCGACTTGAGCTTATAGAGCTTGTCGAGTTTGAGCTCGGCCGTTTCTACGAGATCCAGGAAACGAGATTCCAATGATCGTCCGGCGTCGAGTCGTTACCTGCGGACCCGAGGCCCTGCTCGAGTCTCTGGACCGTGGGAACCGGGTGGTCGAGCGCCAGGTGATCTCGGATCACGAGGCGCGCCAGCTGGTCGAAGAGGGCATGGTGAGCGACCTGGGCATGATCCACCCTCTGCACCCCATGCACCCGCACCGTAATGGCGTTCCGGCCATGCACGGCCTGGGCGAGTCCGAGGACTACACGCCCGTCTGGATCATGGGCGCGCTGGGCTTGGCGGTTCTTTACCTGCTCAGCTAGGCCTCGTTGCGGGGCCGGGCGGATCGCGTACGCTGGAAGTATGTCCCTGCGAGCGCTCGATCCCTACGTTTACAAGGCTCACGTCCAGCGGGTCGTAGACGGCGACACCGTTAAGCTGAACCTGGACATGGGGTTCGGTGATTGGAAGCTCGCGACCAAGGGGCCACTGACCCGTAAGGAGGGGCCATACCCTCAAGGCGTCTATCGCCTGAACGGGATCAACACGCCAGAAATGCGTGAGAAGGGTGGCGCGGAGGCCAAGTCCCGCGTCGAGCAGCTGCTCGCCCTGGGAGAGGACCCTGAGTCCTGCTTGATCCGAACGACCAAGCACGGCAAGTTCCGCTTTCTGGCTGACCTCTACGTCACCCTGGCGGACAACGAAGACGACTACGACAAGGACGACGAGCGCCCTCACTGGCTGACGGAGAGCGAGCTCCGTGAGCTACTCGCTCAGACAAAGGATAGCTTCAGCGACGACGCGCCGCGCTCCACGATCCGGTCCCTGGTGACCGAGGTCCTCGAGCTCCGCAAGCAACTCGCCGGAGGTAACGTCCTGCACGTCAATCAGCAACTGATCGACGAGGGATACGCCAAGCCCTACTTCGGCGGCAAGAAGGCCTAGCATGATCACGGACCGCGCTGCTTTCTTCCTGGGTGCTGGAATCATGGGAGTTGGATCCGGCCTGGGAATTGGTGGGACCGCCCCCAACAAGTGGGCGCTGCTGCTCGGGGTAGGATCGCTGCTGTATGCGAACGAACTCTACCCCCTGGTGGACTGGAAGACTCGCCCCGAGCTCAGCGAGAACCTTCCTTCTCTACCTGATCTCCCTTCGGTGCCGAATTTCAGGAGCGCGACTTCGACGTTCCTGCGTTGATCGGTGCCATGTCTCGCGTCCTCTCGACAAGGAGGAAGTCATGCCCGCGGCGAAGCCCCAGGAAGATCGCTACTTCGAGCAACGGAGTCAGCAGTTGGACCTCGTCCTGCGCAAGATCAACAAGATCGGCCTCCACTGCCTACCACGTGCTGACTTGGCCTTCCTCGAGCGCGTCTCAGGAGAACTCCGACATGAACTCGGCCTCTCTCGCTTCGAGGACCTGGACGTCGCGTAGATTCACGCTGATCGAGCTCATGGTCGTGATCGCGATCGTCGCCCTGCTGCTGGCGATCGCGGTGCCAGGCATGCTTCACTTCCGCCAGACAGCGAACGAGTCCGCGGCCATGGAGTACATGCGCCAGTGGCACCAGGCGCAAGAGCGCTACCGCATGAAGCACAGCGTCTACGCCACGAGCGACGAAGCTCTGATCAGCGAGGGTCTGATCAGCAAGAAGAGCGCGGCCGGCAACGGCTACACGTTCGCGATCGACAACGCGGACAACAAGTACGTCTGGTCGGGCCGGGCGACTCCGCAGGTAGAAGGTCAGCGGCACTTCTATATCGACATGACCGGAGTGGTCCGTCACTCGACCGGCAGCCCGGCGGACGCGAGCAGCCCGCCAGTCCAGAGCAACAACTAGTAGCGGTCCCAGCCCTCGAGGTATCCGCCGCGGGCCCCGTGCCTCCCAGGGTCATTGAGGGGCACAGGCAAGTCCTCGAGCTCCGCCCAGTAACCTTCTGCTTCGTAGAGCCAGGCCTGCGCCGCGTCCTGGCCAGCGAAGTCCGCTCGCCACTTGCTGGGGTAAGGTCCGTCCGGCGGCAGTTGGTGCATGTAGCCGGTGTTGTCGATCAGAATGTTCAGATACCAGCCGTTGAAGTGCGGCGAGCTTTGCCAGTAGACGATCGCCTCTTCTCCGTCGCCGAGCGCGTAGGCCTCGTCGAGGTCAATGCGATCAGGGATCGGCTCGTTGATCGGCTTGCCGACTCGCTCGCAAACCCGCGAGCAGAATCCGCGCCATGCTGGCGAGTCATGTTCGGGATTCTCAGGAAGTTCGACGCCGCACGCATAGCAGACCGAGTCGTCGTAGGGCTGCTCTTGGTCCGAGGAAGGGTTGAGCTCGATCCGGCGCGTTGTGTCACCGAACAGCAGCCAGTCGGCCATGGTGCTGTTGACTTCCTGCTCCATTCGTCTGGCTCTGCGCTTGCTTTCTTCCTCTCGTGCCTTCGGAGTTCTCGGCCGTTCTGAGGTCGAGTTCGCGGCGGCGTCGATTGCCGTTTCGACGATTTGGGCGAGAACGTAACGAGGATCGGGGCCCCATTCTTCCTGCATGACCAAATCAAGTCGACTGTGGGCCATGTTCCCATAGAACGCAGCTGAGAGCTCTGGCAGGTTCCGGCGAGCGTAATCGATCAGCAGGTCGGTGTATTGGATTGCGTAGTCCGGCGACCTAGAGATCTGCAGGAAGTCGTCCGCCCATTGCCGCTTCTCGGAGTACTTGGCTCCGTAGAACTTCCCTGCCGACTGTTCGAGGAACTCGGCCAGCGCCAGGTCGCGCCGGTCGAGCTCGCCGGTGCGGAGTCGCTCTCGGATCAAGCGCTCGCGTTCTTCGGGGTCGCCGCTGCGCCGGACCCGGCGACGAGAGGCGTCTGGGTTCCGACGAATCATGAGATTAGCCCGTGCTCCTCAATGTCCACTGAGAGGCTGGAGAGCTCGTAGCTCCCGTTGAAGATTTCGATCGCGTCTTCGTAGCGTTCTTGTTCGATCGCGAGCTCCACCTGAAGGCGCTGAGGGTCGTCCTCAGGAATCAAGTTCTCGTCGAGCTCGTTGTCGATCCATTCGACCGCTTCCCGGAGCGCGGCCCAGCGGTTCGTGAAGACGCCATGAAGCGTGTGGTTGGCAACGGTCCCGTCTCCGTCGTCTTCAATGTGGAGCACGTAGACCACGGGGAATGTACCGGTCCCCACCTGGCGCGCGATATGCCTTAGGTCGTACCTGAAGAGTTCGTGCAGGAGGCGGTTGACGGTCCCGGGCTCAAGGGTTCCCTCGCTGGCCAGCACGAGCTCCGCTGCGTCTTCGTAGACGCCTCGCCGCGCGCGCTCCTGGTGCAGCGCTTCGCGCTCGTTCAGCCCGCCTTCGATCGCGGCTCGCTCGAGCTCTCGCAGTCGTTCGTCGCTCATGACTCAAGTCTCCCACGGATTCGGCCTGCGGTCCGGCTGGCGCCGCTGGCGGTCTTGATCCGCTCGGTCCCTTCGCTCGACGTAGCAATGACAGCACTCACCGAAGCGTCCGTTCTTGGTGACCTGATACCAGATCACATGACTTCCACGTCTTCCGCAGCCGTTCGCACAGATTGGAAAAAACGTATCGGCAGGAAGGGTCACACGGGCGGCACAATCCCGCCGGAGGCGAAGGGGGCGAGTTCGTTAAGCATGGCCCGGCGGACGCGGCGGCGAGCCTGGCGGATAACCTTGTCGCTTCGGTAGTAGCCCTTCGTTTCGGTGTACGAGCGCGCTTCGATCGCTTCGTTGATCACCATGAGCAACTTCGACTGCAGGTCGCTCCTGTCGTTCAGCGTCAGCGCCAATCGAATGAATACGGCCATACAAACGGGCACGAGCGGGCTCGTCTGCCCTGCGGGCAGCGCTATGCGGGTCCTCCACCAATCGCCGTCCCCCCAGGCTGGCACGAGGCCAAGCGAGGGCGCGAGGCTCGTCGCTTCACGCAGTAGGACTCGGACGTCCCGGCGGAGGTCTTCCCCGCCGCTGAAATTCCACATTGCCGTGCAGCGGGCGTGAACTGCTCCGCCGAATTCAGCCCAGCGCTCTTCCCCTTGAGTCATGTAGCGACTCAGAAGTCGGTCGGCGGCGTGGACGATCCGACGCGGAAGTCCGAGCTCTTGCTCGGTGTCGATTCGAATGTAATCAACGCCCCAGATCTCGTCCTGCGACTCCCAGATCTCGAGCGTATCCCGCGCCGCTGCTTTCGCCATGCAGAACGCCAGCGGACCGCAGAAGCCAAAGGCTCCCTTGGTGACCGTAAGACGCGTAGCCCACTTGAGGCCTTCTTGCTTCAGGATCGAGCGGGCCGCAGGGTCCTCGAGGTGGCCGAGTAGCTTGATCACTTGCCACGCCATGCCCAGGTCGCCGCGCTTCCCTTCAACACGTCCGAGTTCCCCGCGACGCAGCGCTTCCAGCATGAGCGCCTCTCGGATCGCCGGGTCGCGCCCTTCTTCGTATTCGCGCTGTAGCTCTCTGATCTGTTCGTCGCGCACGGCTAACCTCTGCTCCGCCAGGTTAGATAGTGAATGGGGTCCTCCTCGAATCCAGAGCTCAAGAGTCCTGCGAAGTCGCCGGCGCTTTCCGCAAGTTCCTGCACGGTTTTCACGTGCTGCTCCGCTGCCTCCCTTTGCGCGGATACGAACGCGTCCGCCACGATCTCGAAGGTGTCTTCGTCACGCTCTCCGTCTTCGCCGATTGCCCAGATCGCGGTCTCCATTCGCTCGAAGCTGTAAGGGGGTCGATAGACGCTTCCGTGAAGGGCTTTGACCGCAATGGTGTTGACGACCCACGATTCAGCGTCGTGGAAGTTGACCGTTGTCCGGACAGCCGGAAAGGTCATGAAGCCCTCCTCCATGAGGGCGTATTGCACGCTGAACATGAGCACGATCAAGTCGACGTTCAGCGGGTCCAGCCTTAGTGCCTGCCGCATGGTTCGGTGGGCCTGAACGAACAGGCGATCGGCTTGATCTCTATCTCCACCCCATTCCAGGTTCCGCGGCCCGCTGCCGCTACCCCATTCCAGATTCCGCTCAATCGAGCGCGCGAGCTCGAGTTCAAGCCATGAGAGCCTGCCGAGCTCCTCTGCTGTTGCGTCCTGGGTCCGATCGCGCCGGTCACGCAGATAGGCCAACTCGGCGTCCGGGTCACCTGCTTGCGCGGCTCGGTGAAGCTCTCGTTGCCGACGATCGCTCATGCCAACTCCAGCAGCCAGGGAATGAGGGTCTGGCGCATGGGCCGAAGAGTGAGTTCGAGCGAGTCCTCCTCGCTGTAACCGCCCTCCATGTTGTATGACTCGTAGGTGTTCACCAGGAATCGATTGAACCCGTCGAAGCGCACGTCGCGGCCTCGTGAAACCTCGTAGGTGTCCCGAGCGCACGCGATCAGCCAGATCAACGGACGCTGGATCGCAAAGAAGCTCTCGGCGTAGTCGACCCGCCGAGCTTCGGCTGAAGGGTCGTGAATGACCATGTCGCCAATGTCCTGGCCGAGGAGTCGAACGCGATCGCGGTGATACCTCTGTTCGATCGCGGTGACCTCCCATGGGCTTGAGACAGGCTGACCCGGACGTGCTGCACGCCGCGCCGCCACGACGACGCTATCTGGAACGTCGTCGCCGAATCTGAGCCACGGCTCTTTAGCCTCAGCGACCGGAGCCCAAAAGTAGTCGACCAGGGCGGCGCAGGAGTTTGCGCACGCCTCCAGCATGCGCTTCATGAACTGAACGTCGCTGGTCCCCAGGCCCTGCATTTCGAAGTAGAGGGCGGCAGTGATCCCCGAGAGCATGTCTCTTGGCTCGAGGTTCGGCAGGCCGCGAATCTCGACGAGGGCTGGTTCGAGCAGATTCCAGAGCACGGCGATCCGGGTGTTGGAGTAGATCCCCTGCCGCAGCGCTTCGGCCATGTAGGCGCGCTGGACGTCCGGGTCGCCCTCCAGATACAGGCGGCCGAGCTCTCGGAGTCTGCGGTCGCTCACTGTCTGGGCCCCCTCTCGCGAAGATTGAACGGATCCTCGCTCTTGTGGCGGGCGACCCAGTAACGACCCGCGGACCATTTGAGCGCCTTGTGCCACGGGTCGTTCATGTAGTCGGCGTGACCGTCAGCGTCCTTGCGGTCGAAGTCGACGAGGTTTTGAGCCAGGTCCATGACCCGCAAGACCTCTCCGTCCTCTCCAGCGCGCGTCCAGTAGTTCACGAGCTCGTAGTAGGCCTCAATGTCCCCCTCGGCCGCAGCGCGCTCGAGCTCCAGGGCGCGCTCGTCGCTTGGGTTCAGCCTGGGGTTGATTCCCAGGTCAAACTTGAAGTCCGACGCTCGATCCAGAAGCTTTCGCGGGTCTTCTTCTGAAGCGAGCATGTTAGCCTTGCTCGCTGCGTTGGGAGAGACGTCTACAGCAATGGGTTGGAGCATGGCCGCGGCGACGCTGATCAGTTCGTTGGCCTGCTTCAGGTTGTTTGCGCGGGCTGCACTCAGAGCAGTGTCGAGTACGGCCAGGGGTTTCTTGCTGATCCGAGGGGGCGGAGCCCATGGGGGGTCGCCGGGCCCGGGTGGAGGGGCCTCGGGAGGCTCGACCTCGAACTCTTGCCGCTCCCAGCGCGCAAGTATGCCATTGGACCAGTCAAGTAGCCTGACGGCGTTGAGTAGCCGTGAAGACGCCTCTTCGTAGTCTCCGCGAAGAATGGCGCCTCGGGCCCAGACCATGTCAATAAGCGCGTCTTCGATCGCGTCTCGCGGCCAGCCGGCGTAGTCGTCAAGATCTGACAGCGGATTCCCTTTCCATTTCGGATCGTCGTGCCAGGGGCCGTAATGCCCTGACTGCATTGCCTTGCGCCGCGCCTCGCGTTCGGTGTATTCGACGGCGTTGCTGACCTGGCCCATGCGGCGGTAGAGCTCTGCCGGCATGCGAATGTCTCGACCGACGGCCCGATCGACCGCGAAGCGGACGGGATACTGCCTGCCGCCAGGTCCGGGCACGAACATGTCGAATTCGATCCAGGCGTGCGCGTAAGGGATTCCTTCGATCTCTCCTTGCCCGATCACGGTTCCGTGAACGAGTCGGGCTGTGTCGTTGCCGGCGAACTCGCCCATAGGGAAGGCGATCTCGTTCAGCGAGACCTCGAAGCAGTCGCCGAGGTCGCTCATGGGAATCGCTCTCGTCCAAAGCCGCCCAGGTCGCGCCGGACCTGGTCGGGAAGCACTTCGCCCACGCTGCCGCGGAGCGTTCGCTGCAAGCCCTCTGCGTCTTCGTAGAGCACCATGGCAGTCGTCGGGGTCTCGTTGTGGTCCATGCCTGAGTCCCAGAACCGGAACAGCGCGTATTGCAGGACCGGCGCCCCGGCGGCGCGCGAGAACATAGCGAGCTCGCTGTGCGGGACGACTCCGTATTCTCCCAGCGAGGACAGGTGGATCCGAATGAAGTCTCCGGATCCCGCGGAAGCCGAGATCAGCTGAACGTCTCGCTCCAGGCGGTTCAGCGGCCGCGGCGGGAGGAGTCCGCGGACGCGCGCGATCTCGAGTTCTCGTTCGGCCTCAGCGTCTCCCGAAGCCGCGGCGCGCTGAAGGCGCTGCAGGCGCTCGTCAGCGTTTCTTCGAACGCTTCTTCGTTGCCTTCTTCTTGGTCGCACGCTTCTTCTTCGCCTTCTTCTTGACGGCCTTCTTCTTGGCGGGGCGCTTCTTCTTTGGAGGGCCGGTTTTCTTCTTCGGGCGCTTCGAATACTCTTCCTTCCATTCTCGCACTTCGTCGGCGTCGAACAGAAGAATCTCGCGCTCGCTTCCAGCGTGCTCGGGGACGCGATCGTGAGGAGCGCCCTTGCGAACCCAGGCATAGACCGTGACCGGAGAGACCCCCAGGGCTTCGGCGACCTCCTGTCGCGTCATGCGTCGGTGCCCACGCTGGGGCTCGATCTGGATCTTGTTCGAGCGAATGTATTCGCTGATCCACTTGGCCGAGGGGCCGAACCTCTCGGACGCCTCGTTGTAGGAGTGCCCAGCGCGGAGGTAGTCCACGATCTGCTCGTAGAGCTCAGGCCCGTAGCGAATATTCCCCTCCGAGCGCGCCTTGCGGCTCCGCTCCTTGTAGTCCTCGTACCACTCTCGAACTTCGTCAGCGTTGAACAGTCGGATCACTCGGCCTGCGCTGTCCTCGCCAACAAGATCATGAGGGACGTCCGTTTTGCGGAGCCAGTGGTCAACCGTGCTGAGTCCGACGCCGAGCGCTTCGGCGAGCTCGCGCCGGATTAGGCCTCGGTGACCCTTCTGCCGAGCTCGGACCTTTTCCTCCCAGATTTCCTTGCGCCGCTGACTGGACTTCTCTCGCTGCCGCTGCAGGTATCCCTCGTGCCAGGTCAGGAACTCGTCCTTGTTCCAGACGAGGTCGTTCTTCCAGCGACCGTGGGGTGCTCCCTCCTCTCGCGCCAGGCCGCGCAGGTGAGACGGGCTCATGCCAAGCTCGTCAGAGAGATCTTCGGTGCTGTAGAGGCCGCGCTCTTCGAGATACCTTCGCCGGCGCTCGAATTCGCGCTCTGCCGTCGAGCGAGCCTGCTTGGCCTGATCGGCGCGGACGCGTTCGAGGTATTCGTCGTGCCAGGCAATGAGCTCGTCGGGATTCCAAAGGATCGCGTGCTTGAGTTTCTTGTGGGGAGCGCCGTGTTCTTTGGCGAGGATTCTCAGGTGTTCTTCGCTGATCCCTGCCAGGTCGGCCATTTCCCTGGTCCCGACGTAGCGCAGCGCGTAGTCAATCGTGACCTTTTTCAGGTTCTTTCGCCCCTGGAAAGTCCAGAACGCCTGTCCGTCAGCAATCGCTCGCTTGACGTATTCTTCGATCACCTTCTCCCCGAGCGCAGGGAAGTCTACGGCCAGCTGATTGATCGTGGCCGTCCCGTTGCGCGCCTCCAGCGCGTCAAGGATCTCCGCCATGACGTCGCTGTCCTCGGCAATGGCAGACTTTCCCTTCCGGCGAACCTCGGTCACCTCGCGCTCCTGGGCCTCCATTCGCTCCATGAGGCCCGCGGCGTAAGAACTCTGTTCGAGGTGCTCCGTGCAGTACTTCTTGCCGTGACGGGTCGGCTCGCCGCAAATCGCACAGGGCGTAGGCTTCTTTCGCCCCGGCCCTCGATCGGCTCCGTAGCTCCGATCGACCGTGCGAGGGTTGACTCCAATCGGCGGCCCGCCAGCGTCCATGTCCGGTCCTTCGTAGGGTCGGCGCGCGTGCGGCAGCGAGAAGTAGAGGCGCTTGAGGAAGGGGCGCTTCTTGAGTCGGGCGCTGATCGCCTGCGCGGTTACGTCGTATCGGCGCGCAGCCTCGCTGATCGTCAGGCCGTTGTCAATGAGGTCTCGGAAGATCTGATCCCAGACGTGATCCGGCTGCGGCGGGTTGTCTTGCGGCAGGATCCGTACGACGTCGGGCGGAACAGAGAGCATGAGACTCCGGCCGTTGTCCCAGTCCACGTCGACCTGAGCGAAACCGCCGCGCCGCACGTCACCGACGATCCGCACGCCACGAACGACGCCCCTTGTCCCAGGACGGATCGGGCAGGGATCGTCCATGAACACGAGCTCGATCCGGTCTCCAGCTTCAGGGGTCATTGCCAGAACTCCTCGGTCCTTGCGCGCCAACGTCGTGAGGATTCGACCAGGAGGCCGTGCGCGTTCTGTTCCCAGTCGCCCTCGAGGTCCTGCGAGTAGTAAGGCGCGTCCACGAAGGCGCTGATCTTTTGCAGGCCGATCGCGAAGAGGCCCTTGTATTCCGAAGCGAAGACTTGGACCCCGATTGGGACTGGCGAGCGCGCTTCGCCCACGTAGCGGTGCAGGTTTTGATCGATTCCGCGCCAGGGTTTATAGAGCGCATAGACGCTCCAGATCGGAATGAAGTCCTCTTCGTTGGCTCCGGTGTGCATGCGCCGATCGATCAGGCTGGAATCAAGGGCGATCCTCAGCACATAAGGCCCGTCACTGAAGGTCAGGAATTCCTCGCTGTCGATCAGGACTTGTTCGGCAGCGATCTTGCGCTCGGGTCCGTCTGCCATGAACCCTTCCGGGTCGACGTATTGACCGCTCGCTCTTTCGTAGTCTGCGGACACGGCGTCCTCAGCGCCTTCCTCGGTCCACACGTTTCGCCGCGGCCACTCGCTGAACTCTCCGCTTGCCAGCATGTCGCTGCGAACGAAATCGCGGGCCTGGTCCGGGTCGTATCGCTTGTAGGCGGAATAGAGCGCCCGGAAGATCTCGTCGTTGGACGGGTCTTCCGCGTAGGCGCGCTCGAGTTCTCGGGTTCTCCGGTCGCTCATTTCTTGGTCTTCTGGATTTTCCAGGCGTTCAGCGGGTCAGGCACGAAGAACAGCGAGCCCCTGTCGGGAGCGACTTCCGGCGCCATGACGATCCAGCCGCCGAACACGGGTGCTCGATAGAGTTTCGCTGCGCCCATGGGGCCGCAGCCGATTTGCTCCCAGTCGTCTTCGCAAATCTCGAATCCCAAGTACTCGTCGATCTCTCCGCAGTCGTTTCGGGTCCACTTGTCCTTGCGGTCCCATTTCTCCCGTGCTTTCTCCAGCGCTTTCTCGTACCGACTGTTGGTCATTCTGGCTCTCCTGGAAGTCCCCACCACTCGCGGCAGATCTCTCGCACGCCTCGACGCAGCCAGGCATGCAAGCGGCGACCGCGAAGGCCAGGCGAGCGACTCACGCTCAGCGGTCCGTAAGCTTTCCGAAGAATCGAGTTCAGCTTTAGCGCTCCCGCTCTGGCGGTCACGTCGTTGGCAGGGTCCGCTTCGCTGATCAGAAGACGAGCGAGTTCGTGCCAGACGGTCAGCGCGTTCACCCTGCTTTCGCTGACGCGGCGCACCTTCCGCCTGAATAGGGTCAGAAGCTGGGGGATTCGAACAACGCGCCTCCCCAAGTCCCCGGCGATCCGCTCGTAGTCATTGATCGCGAGGGCATTCTCTGGAGTGTCTGGAAGGTTCAGGTAGTCCACGGAATTCTCGAGGTCGTCGAGCACGGCGAGGCGGGTGACAGCGATCGCCAGGTCGATCCACCAGGGCTCGCTACCCTCCAGCTGGATCTGACGCAGCCAGGAACGCAGATCCTCCCCTTGGGCATGCGGACTATGAAAGTTCAGCCTATGAAAGTTCAGCGGTCGTTCGATCGGGCGCTCGATCAATGTCAGCGCGACCGGGTCGTTGAGGGCGGCCAGGATCTCCAGCTGGACGGGCTCGAGCTCTCCGCTGCGCAGCATGGCGTTGAACAGCTGGACCTGGGCCTCGAAGTCGTCGACCCCGCCACGCGACAGTCCGCGAATGTATCGATCGGCCACAGCTACCTCGATCGCCACCAGGTCAGCACGACGCCTGCGATCACGCCCAGTACGAACCCGGCGACGAAGCCGGGGCCGCGCGTCTTGGTGATCACGACGGGCTCAGGCGGTGGCGCGGAGGGGAGGGCGAGACTGTCCGCGAGGGACGCAATCTTCCGCTGCCGCCGCTCTTCGGCGAGCAGCGCCGTCTGCTGACGCGCTCGATCGAGCTCTGCCTGACGGGCTCGGTCCTGCTGACTCGCCGTCCGCTGACTCGTTACCTGCTGACCCGCCGCCTCGGCCACGCGGCGCTGAACGACACGGCGCGCACTGGGCCTGGGTTTCTGCTGCGTGGACTGCTGAGACGGACCGTCGGAGCTCATGGCGTAGAGCCGCTCGAGTTCCTCGGCGGAGGGGATATCGCTGCTCATACCTCGATTCTACGAGGTCCGCTGCCCCCTGCTCACCCTCCGTAGACCCAGTCCGGCACCGCGATCTCGTAGAACTCGCACGCCGACTCGGTCTGGGCGACGTAGGCCTCGCGGCTCGGGCAGAGCACGATATGGAGGTCGCCCTCGGTTACGCCCACTTCGGCCAGCAGAAGGGGCGAGCTTAGGACTTCCTGGAATGGGGTGACGTAGAGCACGCGCCAGGGGAAATCCACGAATCCGGCCCGGGTGGTTGCGGCGATTTCGTCGAGGTCGTTGGGATCATGGCCGCCGCCGTAGTTTGCCGCGATCAGGCAGCCGTGTTCGTTCGTGCGCTGCTCCATGTTCCTGGCGAGGCCTTCCAGGGCCCGGCGCCCGTAGTGGAACTGCCTCTGCACGAGCTCGGTCGGGCTGAGGATCTCGTTCGGAAGTCGCAGAAGCACCTCGACCGCACGCTCGTCCTCCCCGAGTCGCTCGAGTTCGTGAAAGAGGGCGTATCCGGCGGACTCGTCTCCGTCGGCGAAGGCGCGCTCAAGTTGGCGGAGCCTGCGATCCATTAGCCGCCGCCGGGTGAGATCAAGAAGGGCGCATAGGTGTTTGCGAACCCGGGCTTGGTCACGACCGGCTGGTAGTTGCCGGGGCTCTGCGTGGCGGGCACCTGAACGATCATGATATCGGGATAGTCGCCAGCAGCTGGCTGGAGGGCGAAGTCCACCGGGCTGTCGTCCCAGGGGTCGGGCGGGAGTGTGACCCGGTTGTCCGCTCGGGGCAGCACGAGGACCGAGGCTCCGTCGAAGTTCTCGCCCCAGATCTCGAAGTTGGTCCCGACCGACACGATCCCATTGCTCGTGTTCGGGCTCATGTAGATCACGGGCTGGCCAGCGGCCTGAAATGACGAGGGGGCCTCAAGCGGAAGATCGAGTCCGCGCGGGTTCGTAGCTCGTTCGATCGAGTGAAGGCGCCTGACCACGAAGTTAGCCGACTCGGTTCCACTTCCGTCGTTGCGGAAGGTGACGCTTTCTTCGTCGGCCGAGACGATTACGATCGGCGTTGATCCTTCCGGGCGAACTGAGTCTGGCTTGACCCCATTTCCTGCTTCTTGCAGTCCATGCGGAACGTCCACCGTAGCGCCGGCGGCGAGAGAGTCGACGTTTATCACTGAGATAAGCATGGCTGACTCCTTTTCAAGGTTCGCTCCGGACCGGGCCCACCCTGCCCCGTGGAGGCTCTACTTTTATGGTCTCACGGAGATTCAGATCTGCCCGTCCAGCCAGCGCATTCGGTCCCCGATCCCCAGCCCTTCGAGCGGCTCCTCGTAGGTCACCGTCTCGGGCAAGTAGTCCACGACGCGCGCGTAGTCCTTGCTGGTCAGGAAGATCAGGTGGACGCGGTCCCCGTAGACCTTGAGGATCTCCTTCGCGACCCGCTTCGCCCATGCGCGCTTCGTGTCGATCTTGGCGCCGACGAGCGTTTCGTTGTAGGTCGGGATCTTCTTACGCCGCGGCGTGAGCCCGAACTTGGCCGACAGGATCGCCCAGTCGTCCGCCTCACCCTCGTCGATCAGGGCCTCGGCGTAACGGCGACTCTTGGTGAACAGCGGGCTGACGCTGTAGAGCTCCTGCGCCGCCACCTTCTTCCCGCGCTTGAGCGGGGCCTTGTTCTTCGTGCAGCCGATCAGCACGACGGACTCGGCGCGACGGGGGTTGCTCTTCGGCCAAGTTCGGACTCTTTGAGCCAGCCATGCACGATACGCCTCTCGGATAAAGTCCAGTCGACTCGACCGACTCAGTGACCCCCACGACTTCCCGTCGAGTTCCGCGATCGCGTCGCCAGCGTGAGGCGCAGGGCCAATCGGCTCCGGTCCCACTCCGGACCGAAGATCCGGCTTCCGCTCCATTCCTTCGTAGGTCTCAACATAGGCCCGGCGCTCAGCGACGCTCATTCCTTCCCAGCGCTGCGAGAAGAGGCTCTCGTAGACCGGTTGGCGATCGTAGAGCCATAGGCGAGCGAAATGCATGGCTTGAGCGAGCTCGACCGGATCCGAGTAAATGATCTCCGCGCGGATCTCTTCCTGAATCTCCATTTCGTAGCGCTGGTCTCGCTCTTCGTAGCTGAGCACTCCTCCGTATCTCTTCAGAAGTCGATTGGCTTCGGCCTGAGTTGCCTCAAGGCTGCCGTCGTCCAGCGCGCCGGTGACCCGGTCACTCACGACGTCGTAGATCGCGTAATGATCTCCTTTGAGGACTCGCATGATTACCATGGGCCCGATCGCGTCCACGAACTCGACGTTCTTGGCAGACTCGGCGCGCTTCCCTTCCGGGCTGAAGTGGTGCTGAGCCAAGATCCAGGCGTCTTCAGCCGTGATCTCCTCGCGCGGCTTCCGCATGGCCGCGCGCAGCCGTCGGTCGAAACTCACGCCCAACCTCCGTGTTCGGCGCAGGCGAGGCTACCGTCTTCGTCCCAGCCGATCGCGACGTTCTCGCAGAAGTCGCACTCTTCGTCTTCCGGTTCAGGGAGTGGCCAGGGGTATTCGGCGTTGATTTCCAGTCCGCGCTCGCGGAGCTCGCGCGCGAAGGTCTCGTCCTCGTCGCGCCATTCTTCCAGGGTCCACTGTCGGCGTTGGTCGTCGGCGGTATCTGGGTCGAACCCCCACCACCGGATTTCGTCTGCGGGGGCAGGCAGGACTTGCGGGCTCCACCCGGATCGACTGCTCCCTTGGCAAACGGCGGTGTCCCCTACTTCCCGCGACGCTTCGTAGAGTAGCGCCGCCCTCGTTAGCAGGCCTCCCTCCATGAACGTCTCGGAGAAATCTTCCTGACAAGAGTTCGAGAAGTGCTCGATTGCTTGCCTCGTCTGCTCGTCCGCGAGGGTCAGCGCCGAAAGGTCGACCGACCAGTCGTCGATCCAGAAGGGGTAGCCCGGGTCTTGATACCCGTTGTCTCCGATAAGGTCAACGACGTTCTCAATCCTCAGGATCTCTGCGTACGAAGATCCGGGTTCCACGCGAGCGAGCACGGCGCCGTGGCTCGTGGCCGACATGTCTCCGCCGATCTGGGTCCAGCGCTCCTCTTCCGGGTCATAGCCAACCGGCGGGAGCCCGGCTTCGATCCGCTGGATCTCAATGCCGAGCGGGTCTGTCCGGCGGAGGAGCCGGCGTAGTGCCTCCATGGCGTCCGGGTCACCCAAGGCGGCCAGTCGTTGAAGTTCTCGAATCTCCTCGTCGCTCACTTCAGATCCTCAACAAAGGAACTCGGCACGTCGTAAGCCCAGAAGAGGTGCTGGAGCCCCAAGGGCGCGCTGAATTTGATCACAAGGTCAGACGGCTCGCCACTTTCTTCTTCGCCCTCGACCTCGAAGTCCGTCTCGAAATACTCTGCCTCGAATTCAGCTGAAATCGACGCCGAGGCGAGATCAGCGAGCTCTTCGTTCGACAGGTTCACCTGCGCGTCGAGTTCGCCCGCAATGAGTTCGATATCGTTGTCGGAAAGATCCAGCCCGCTGATATCGAGGTAGGCCTCAATGTGGATCTCTAAGCTCGCTCCAGGACGAGGCGGGTATCGATCCGGTCTGACGGAAATGTTCATGCCGTTGAGGCGGTGGGGACCGACCTCGGGGGGAATGTAGGGGCTCTCGAGGATTGAGAGCACGGCGGATTCAAAGTATCTGTAGATCTCTGGGTCCAGCGTGCTGCTGTAGGCGGCCGTGAGCTCAGGGCGCCAATGAAGGAAGTCTTCTTCCAGCCCTCGGCGAGTCCTTGCCCTCGTTCCCGTACCCAGGGCCTCGCGAACAGCCTCTGCGTCTCCGTCGAGAATGTTGCTCCAGGCGTTCTGGTAGGCCGCGATCGCGCCGGTCGATCGGCGCCGGCGTAGTTCCCGCTCGAGCGCCTCTTCGGCGTCGACGTCGCCCGCGGCGGCGCGCCGGCGGAGTTCGAGCTCGCGATCCTCGGGGGAGGGGTTCCTTCGATACTTCCTCTTCACGTAGACAGGCTCCTCGGTGAGGAGTTCAAGGTTTTTGTTGTGGTGTCTCGCTAGTTCGCGCTCGAACTCGCAGTCCGGGTCGTCGAAGTCTGGATCGGCGCAGTCGGAATCGATCCAGTCGTATTCCTTCCAGCCCTTCCAGTAGCGACGCGCCGCTTCACGCACGCCAGGTTCGTAGAGCGCGACGTCGCGGGGGTCGTCGATCCTCACCGAGCGCATATAAGGCGCAGACGAAGCGAGACCGCTGATATGCCCGCCTGCGTCGTTGAAGTGGTCCATGTCGAACTTGTGAACCGGGCCCTTGGTGCGGACTTCGTAGATCCCAGCTTCTCCGGCGGGGCAGCGTGGCATGTATTGCCCTGGGCTCGGGCTCACGAACACGCTGCGGATCCGGCTCGGCATTCCGGCAGGGCGCTCCTCCTCGAACACGCGCTCGACGAACTGCTTGTGGGGCGTCAGGTCGTCCCAGGGCTTGGGGCGGAGTCGCTGGTTCGGTTTGAGCTCGGCGCACGAGGAGTGGTAGTAGGGCGGGTTCCGCAAGTAGCCTGCCCAGCGCGCCTCTTGCCGCAGGTCGAGCTCTTCGACCAGCCCGAGAAACCGATTCACGTTCTCGCGTCGCTGGGGGTTGGGGGCCAGGTCCTCAAGAGCAGCGCGGAATTGGCATGCGCTAGGCTCTCCCGCGGCCAGGATCTCGTAACGAGTGCTCAGTGGCTCAATGTCCGAGAACCATTCCCAGTCCTCAAGGATCCATTCGTAGGCTTCTGGATCGTGAGACTGATCGATCAAGCTCTGCGCGATCACGGAGTACATGATCTGGAAGGGGAGGTCTGCGAGCGACCCTTCGAGGTTTTCGATCCGGGCCCAGATCACCGACTCTGCAAACGCGAAGTGCCAGGTGCTATACGAGATCCGCGCGGGCAGCATGTAGCGCTGCCCGATCTCCTGGGCGCGATAGAGCTCCCCTCTCAAGCGATCAGCCGCGTCCGGGTCGAACGCGGCTTCACGGGCGAGTCGTCGCAGGTCTCGGTCTGAAGGGTTCCGCCGGGGCCGGCGGGCGCGCCGGCTCGCCATGACTAGAAGGTCTCGACGGACGTTCCGGGCAGCGGGAACGAGCCCGAGTAGGGGTTGTAGGCCGGCGGCTGTGCGACCGAGACTCCTTGACCGGGCTGGGAGACGAAGCCGGGCGAACCGAAGATCGCCATGGGAACCTGGTAGGGCTGAGCCTGAATCGCAGTCTGCTGCGCCAGCCAGTACTGGTAGGCCTGGTTAGGATCGACGCCGTAGGGGCCGAGGGTCGGGTGGCTGTAGAAGGCCGGCAGGCTGGTGCGGCCCTGGACGAAGCTCGACTCGACCAGCGCCTTGTCAGGGGCCTTGTACTGGATACAGGTTCCCGTGTCGGCGTCGCAGATCTTCGGGAGCGTGATCCGACGCTCAATGAAGCTGGTCGCCAGCTGGCTGTCGGGGCTGTTGTAGGTCAGGCGTCCCATGCCGAGGTCGAAGCGCTCGTTCTTGCCGGCGATCTTGCTGGCGCTCTCGCGGTACTTGGCGGGGACCTGGTCCGGGGCGAGGAACGTCCCCTGCGCGTAGTCGGGCGAGGCCTTGGGCAGCGCGCCCATGCCGAACAGCTGACGGTGACGCATGAGCGCCTTGCTGCTCATGAGCTCGCGCTTGGGCACCTGACGGGGCGAGAGGTAGGTGCCCTGGCCGTAGTCTGGACTCGCCTTGGGCAGCGCACCCATGCCGAACATTTGCCGGTGCTTGATCAGCTGGCGCGCGCTCATGCGAGTCGCGGCCGCGGCCTGCCGAGGCGAGAGGTAGGTCCCCTGCGCGTAGTCAGGACTCGCCGGCATGGCGCCCATGAACCGCTCGGGCGCGTTGTAGAGCTTCTTGTCGCTCATGCGGTACTTTTTGGGCACCTGGCGCGGCGAGAGATAGGTCCCCTGCGCGTAGTCGGGCGAGGCCTTGGGCAGCGCGCCCATGCCGAACATTTGGTGAGCGCGCATGAGCTCGCGATCGCTCATTCGCTCCCAGCCCGGCACCTGACCCGGCGAGAGGTAGGTCCCCTGTGCGTAGTCAGGCGCGCCCTTGAGCGAGAACGACTCACGCGACTGCGCGACCTTGTTCGTCGGCACGATATCGCGAACGATCCCCGCCTCCGGGGAGAGCCAGTTGCCCTGGCCAGCCGTTCCGCCCATAGCGAGGCGCCGGCGAGACGCTCGAGCGGCAGCCCACTGGCGGCGCTCGGCGGCTCCGGGGGCAGAAGGACTCGTGTTAGGAACGCGCAGGTACATGACAACCTCCAGCTGGAGCTTTCTTTCAGTGTCGCCGGGATCTCGACCCCTGCCACCTCGAATCCTGACAACCGAAACCGACTCCTGCGTCTCGAATGGCACAGCGCGGGGTCAACTAGTCAGGTCCATGTTCTCGGGCTCATAACCCGAGGGGGCGAAAGCCCCACGCAGGTTCGAATCCTGCCCCGCTATCAGACCGAGCGGAAGTAGACCGTGGCGGTCATGCCCTGACTCGCGGCGCCAGCGGTGTAGTTCACGCGCAGGCTCTGGGCCGCCGTGAACGCGACGTTATCCACGAAACCGACGTCGCCGCTCGCGAACACCCCTGAGTTGCTGAGCGTCATTTGCGTGACGCCGTTTCGCTGGATCTGAACGGTACCCGCGCCCGAGGCGAAGTTGAGCGCGATCGCAAGGATCTCGGCGTCGCGGGGGACGATATAGTCCGTCTCGACGCCCGGCGTGTTCGTTCCGATCACTGAGGCGTCGCCGTTGACGAACGCCAGCGGCTGCGTCGTGATCGTCAATTCTCCGCCGAGGTTGGCGCAGAAGCTGTCGAGCGAGGACAGCGAAGCAATGTCCGCTGTGTTCTGGGTAATGTCTGCGCGGTTCTCGTTCAGCGCCGCGATTAGCGAGGCCGCGCCGGCGAACCCCGACAAGTTCAGATTGCTTCCGTCATTGAAGGGGAGTTGCTGACCTCGAGCTCCGAGAACCAGGTCCTGCGCGGCGCCGGCGAGAACCTGCAGAACGGCGTTCCCGCCGCCGTTCCCGATCTGGATCAGGGTCGCGGCGACGTCTGCCCACAGCTGGCGCGACGTCAGCGATCCTTCGATCCGACTGAGGAGTGCCTCGTCGAGCGTTTCGTTGAACTTGCGGGCGTCGGCGCCGTCGCCCGCGGCGAGCATGATTCGTTGCACGGTTACCACCTGGAGAATGGTCATGACGACCGGGCCAACAAACCGATCGGGAAGAACGTTCAGCGCGCTCTGCGTCGCCGGGCCGACGTAGCGGTCGGGGAGGACTGAGAGTCCGCGTTGGGCTGCTGGTCCGACGAAGGTCATGGTTAGGGCAGGACCCTGGGCATGAGGTTATGTTGCTCGCCCTTGAAGAGGCCGTCGTTGATCGCCTCCCAGTTAGCGAAGACGGTCGTTGCGCCGTTGTCGAAGTCCATGGCCGTCACGTTGCCGCCGGATAGGGTGGGAGTGGCTCCCGGCCCGCTGACTTTCCCGACCGCGCTGAGAGTGCATTTGTTTCGCGCGGGGCTGGTAGGCGACCCCCCAAAGGTTCGCGAGTAGAGCAACTCAACGTCGCGCGAAGGGGTTGAGGGAGTGCCACCCGTCTCGTCAAAGGCGAAGCCCTGGAGTTGGATTTGGGACTCACCCTCCAATGCGACGCGCCCAACCTCGTGAACGTAGAGCGCGGGAACTGCTGTAGAGCTCCCCTCGTAGATATTCTCGCCGCCGCCGTTGCTGTCAACGTGCGTGATATTGGTCAGGACTGTCTGGCCGCCGCCGACGTTGGTCATGGCCGATCCGACGCCGTTCCATTGATACCAAGTGTAGCTCCCGCCAGCGAGCAGGATCCCAATTGTTGCGACGGGGTTGGCGGGGTCGGTGTTCGTGTCGTAGTTGATCACCATGTCCACAACAATGTCCGTTGTGAACATGTCGGGGCCGGTCGGGAACGCGATTCCAGCCGGCGCGACTGTCGGGGTGATCTCGGTCGGGACGAAGGTGTTCAGGTCGACGCTGAACGCGCGCAGTCCGCGGGTGGTGTCCGACACGCCAGCAGCAAACTGCTCATAAAAGAGTATGACCATGACCCGGGTCGCCGGGTCCTCGAAGATCACAGCCCTGCGGGAGTTGAGGCGCTCGGTCTTGGTGGCGCCTCCGGCGCTCGTTCTCCCAAACGCAGCGTCAGCCGACTGGTTGTTCACGATCCCGGGAGACAGGCCGTTCCAGCGTTCAAGCCAGCTTCCGGTGAACTCAAGCAATGAGTCGGCGGCAATGGCCGACGAGTTGTAGTCGGTGGCCACCAGGGCGAACAGGCGGCCTTGGACGACGCCGAAGATCATTCGCCCGTAGCTGGACGACGGCGTTCCATAAGCTTGGACCGAGAAAGACAGGGCGATCGGGTCCGTTGCCAGCAGCCGGCCTCCCAGGCCGCCGTGCAGAATGTTCCGATAGAGGATCCCGGTGCTCTGGTTGGTGTTCATGAGGTTCACGCCTGGCGCGATCAGCACGGGGGTGCTTTGAATCCAGCCAGCCGGTCCGTCAAGGTCGCGGTAGATCACCCCTCCAGTGGAGGCACTGCTGCTTCTCGTCTGGGTCGCGAAGACACGAGGGACGCCGGAGGCGTTGAGGCCGACCTTCAGGTTGCAGATCGCGCGGTCCCCGACGTTGGGAGTGAATCCATTTCCGGTCGTGACCCAGTTCCCGGTGGAGGGGTCGTAGACGTAGATCGAGCCTACGCGGTTGAGCGCGGACCCCGTTCCGTCCTGGTGAACGAGGATATAGAAGTCGTTGCCGAGTCGAGCGCCGACGCCTGCGTGAGCCCCAGTCGGGAAGTTGAGGGCGTCGTTCGTCGGATCGTCCGGCGCGACGGGGATCACGTTGCCGAAGGTGGTGGGCGTTCCGTTGAGCACCCGTACCGGTTGCTGGTTCACGCCCGGGGTGTAGAGCATTCCGAGGACTTCTGCGGCCATGGACTACTCCTCGTCGGGGTGCGTGGCCCCGATATAGGTGATCTCAAACCCATTGGTCTGGTATGGGCTGCCTGGCGAGTAGGTGCAGAGGTAATCGCCGACCTCGAGCTCGGAAGCTGGCTTCACGCTGTGGAGCTTGTTGACTGGGTTCTGCACGCAGACGTCGACCGAGTCGTCGCTGTAGGCGTGGACTCGGGTGGCGCCCTCGCCAAGATCGACCTGTACGTAAACTGCCGGCATGACTCTCTCCGCTTCTTTCAGGTTAGCAGGAATAGTGGTCCCGTCCCGCTCACTTGAAAGCGTAACAGCGCAGTGCAAACTGCGATCTCAGAAGAGGAGTTCTCCATGACCACTACGACCAAGACTACGATCGTTCCTCTCGAGGACCACGTCCTTGTCCGCCCGATCGCTGACGACGACCGCAGCAAGGGCGGCGTGATCATTCCTCAGTCCGCCAAGGACAAGCCGACTCGCGGTGAGGTGATCGCGACCGGTCCCGAGGTCGCCTCGGTCGGCGAGGGAGACGTCGTGATCTACAGCCGCTACGCCGGCACGGACGTTCGGATCGACGACGAAGACCTGCTGATCCTGCGCAAGAAGGACCTGGTCTGCCGAATTCTGCAGTCCTAGTCCAACTGACGCAGCAGTCCGATCAGATAGTCCGGCGGAACCGGCCCCGTCTGGAGGCGGCAGTGTTGTAGGCGCTGGATCAGCAGCAGAAGCACGTGAGCGGAGCAGGGGCACATACTGACTCCCAGTGTACAGTGGAACCATGATCCGGATCGTAGGTTTCACGCACGGCCGCGGGCTGGGCGATCAGTTCCCCAGTGAGCCCGAGCGGCTCTTCGCCCCGCCGACCGCGGGCCAGAAGCAGTTCGGCGAGCTCTTGATTGCTGCGACCGGGCTTATGCTGCTCTGGATCGTGGCCGGCGCGCCTGGCGTGCCCGCCAAGGGGTGATCGCATGAGCCTGCGGAAGTTGAGGTACGAGCCTAACCCTCCCGCGCCCTTCTTGGTCAAGAAGGCGACGCGCGACAAGATCCTTGGCCTCTACGACAGCTGGCTGACCGAGGTTTGGCTCGAGCTCCCGCGCACGCGCGCCGGCAAGGCAAGCCCACCCATGCTGCTCTTCGCCCCTGAGCTCTACAGCGAGGATTTCGCTGAAGCCGGAATCGAGGGAATGTATAGCTCGGTGCTGGCGGAGCACCTCAAGCCTCACCACCGCGTTGTGGGCGAGCCGCGGGTGAACCGTGAGACGGGGGCCGTCTACTACCGGATCGGCGGCATGTACAAGGGCGCCTCGTTCTTCAGCAACACGAGCAAAATGAGTTGCCCGTCCTGGTCGGTTCCGGCGGGCCCGCCGATCATTGGCGGGTCGTGCCCTGGCGCAGGGCCTATGCTCGAGACGCCAGATCAGCAACGCCGGGCCTCGATTCAACAAATCGAACGTCAGATCGCGCTGGGGATCGAGTCCGGGCGGCTCGATATGAGCGAGCCTCTGAAGGTCCGCGGGCGCCGCCTTCCGTCCGCCGACGCCGGCCCTGGCGAGCTAAAGCAGTTCGTCTGCGATATCTGCTACGCCGGCAAGGCGAACTACGGCAACGCCTCCACCCAGGCTTGGCAGATTCTCCGCTTCGAGTGGTTCAAGCGCTGGGAGCGGAAGGATCCGGCCGAGCTCGTGCGCCAGCTGGTGCTCGCGATCAACCACATGCGCGAATACCTGCTGACCTATCACTCCAAGTCGAAGAAGAATCCGATCGATCGCGCCGGCCGCAAGATCGGCGTGAAGCACGAAGTCTGGAGCCAGGTAGACCCCAACTTCTTTCGGATCTACGACTCGGGCGACTACCACAGTGTCACAGCCGTTCGCGTCTGGAACGAGGTCGCCAAGCGGGTTCCCGAGGTGCTGTTCTGGGCGCCGACTCGCATGTGGTGGAGCGAGAAGTTTCGGCGCGAAATGGCAAAGGCGCCCAAGAACCTCGCGATCCGCCCGAGCGCACTTCATACAGAAGACCCTCCCCCGAGGGTCAAGGGTCTCGCCGGCGGCTCCGGCGTCAGCAGCGACGATTCGTCCTGGTTGTGCCCGGTCTATACCGGTCAGGCTCGCACATGTTGGAAGGCAAGGCGGCCTAAGGGGAAGACGCTCAAGCCGGGCGGCAAGGAGCACTGCCGCGTCTGCTGGGGCGGGTTCAAACCCGGCAAGCTCCCCTACAAGCAGACTACGGTCAGCTATCACGCCCACTAGGAGTCCTCATGAGCATGTTGACGCTGGAGGGCCTCGGTAACCCGCCGCGCGAACCGAAGTCCGAAGAACTTTTCTGGCGAGACGTGCGCTCGGCCTGGCACCGGCGCGGACTTCCGCTCGCGCCTTGGAGTCGGACAACTCGGGAGACGGAGGCCGCGGCTCGCTATCGAGCTCGATACGCCGACGAGCTCCGCGCGCGTCGCATGCGGCAGGCGGCTGAGAATCAGCGGCGCCGGCAGATCCTCGCTCAGCAGCGCGCTCGGGCTCAGAGCCAGAACTCAGCGGCGAAGCGAGTTCAGCGGCGCGAGCCGGTGATCGCCAATTGGCGCGAGGAGCAGGATCGGCGCCGGGCGCAAGACGAGTTACTGGCGCGCCAGCGAGCTCGCTCCGTCGCAAGGACTGGCCTCGTTTCAGCCCAGGCCAGAGAGAGGGCTGCGGCCAAGCGGACGCCGCCCCCCTTGATCGCCCGCCCGACCCGTCAGGCGAGCATGCCCCGCTCAGGTGGTTATCTGAGCTTCAGCACGCCGACCGTCTCCTACCAACCCCAGACCCATATCCTGCTGCGCTAATGCACACTGCCGACACACTCAACGAACTGGTCGACGACTTCCTGGCGCTGCCTCAGCGCCCCAGTGAGCACTTCGTTGACTTCGTCCTCGCCAACGGATTCACGCTCGAGCTCTGGGCCGAGGAGGACCTGCGCGGGGCTGCTATGCGCCTGCTGAACACCGACGACATGCTGGTGATCGAAGCCTGGCTGGAGAACTTCCAGAACTTCACTGGGCAGCCGGTCTGCCACGAGGAGCCGGTGTGGCGCGTCGCTGCGAATCCAGACGAACGCCGACGGCGGGCTCAGCGCGGGGAAGTTGAAGAGCAAGCAAACTACCTACGCAGCATGGAGCGATCCGGCGAACTCGACCCGTGGATCGTTCCTGCTATGGCGGCGCTCGGCGACCCGGCCGCGGGGAGGATTTACCAACCCGGCGGGAGCTTTTCTTCTGTGTTCAGAGAGCTCTCGCGCCACATGCCCCTTGAGGCCGCCTACCTTCTTTATTTGATCCCGGCGACCCGTGCTCTCGAGATCGCTCTTCCTTTCGCGCCTGCCAAGGCGGCTACTCCTGGCGGGCTGACCAACGAAATGATCACCGACGCTGTGGTGCGATCTGCTGATCGGTACATGCGCCAGCGGGGAGACTGGGCGCCCCCGAGTATGGATTCAATCCGTAGTTCCTTCGGAGAGCGGGCGCCAGAGCCTGTCGACAGTCTATCTGTCGCGGTCGTCGGGGCGGCCCAGCTGCTGAGACTTTCTCCCTTGAGCCCCGAAGGGACTTTGAGCGATTTCATGCGGGGGCACCTGCGAGATCAATACCTGTCCGCCGTGCTCTCAATGGCCGAGAGTTTCGTCAGGCGCAGTTCGGCCCAAACGCCCCCTTCGATCCGAAGCGAAGCGTCCGAGGCCCTGTTCGAGTGGCTCATGCAGAACGCGCCCTTCCCCTACGAAGTTCCGGCGCGGCGCGTTGTTGCGAATCCAGACGGGCGCCGTCCGGATCTCTGGCGTTACGCTGACGAATGTTACGACTTCGCTCGAGAGCGGATTCTTGAACTCCAGCGCCGCGGGTCGCCGTCCTGGCTACAGCCGTTCAATCGCGACCTGCCCCTCAAGCACTTCTGCGTCGAAGTGAGCGGGCTCATGCTGGCCTGCGCGCTGCTGAGGCAATTGCCCGTCAGCGCCCAGGTCGCGAGCGTCTGGATCGCCGACGAGTTCGACGAAGGTCACTACCACGACGTGCTCGTGCTCTACCAGCCAGGACAGGAACTCTGGGTCGACCCCTCGACTCACGCTGAACTGAGGGAATGCTCCGAGCTTGCGGACTACGAGATCGACTGGGTCGATCAGCGCCTTGCGTTGCAGAAGATCGACGTATTGCTGACGCCTGCCGAGCGCAGAAAGCTGGGTCTATGAATCGCCTCGCCCTCCTGTTTCTCCTCCCTCTCCTGGCCGTCATTTGGGGTTGCTCGACCCCCTCCGCCTACGAAAAGAAGACTCGGGAGGCTGAGCAGAAGCTGAAGCGCCTCGAGCTCGAGGCGGAGATCCAGCGGGTTGAGATCCAGATCTGCAAGGACCTCACGGCGCATTCGATCCGCTGCCATGTCTGCGAGCGATCCAAGGGCTGGCACGCAAAGAAGTGGGGACGCAAGGCCAAGCCCTAATCCCGCCCCCCGCGTGCGGATCCGCGCGCTTTCCACGTCGCGGCCGCGCGCAAGTTTGCGTTTTTCTGCCAGAATAGCGAGAACAGCGCGATCGCGGCTTCGCCTCCCGCGGTTGGCCACACACTTTCAACAGCAATTTGACGGCGCAGCCAGAAAAGGAAGTGAAGTGGACGAAGCTAAGTTGGACCTCGACGGAATGATCGACGAGGCGGTCAAGGTCGAGCCAAAGGGCGTGCTAGACGAAGCACGCCGGGACGCGCTGAAGCGGGTCGTCGATCGCCTCATGGAGCGAAAGGTCAAGCTTCCCCTGGTCAAGGTCAAGAAGATCGCTGAGGACATGCTCGGGGAGGGAGAGTGGTGCAAGCGGCGCACGTTCTACGACGTCTTCGCGAGGTTGCACCCTGAGTACCGCAAGTTCATTGGTCGCGCATGAGCGGCGACAAGGACGAACAGAGCGATCTGGACGACCTGATCGACTCGCACAAGCCGCCCAGTCACCCCAAACGCGACAACGAGCCCCCGGGCGGCTTTCAGCCCGGCGTGACCATGAAGGGCAACACAGGGCACGCTGAGCTCGTCCTGCCGGCCGGGCAAGATCCTCGCTGGGGGGAGTTCCTGGAGGAGTTCGGCTACGGTAACGTTCTCGAGCTCGTCGAGGTCGTCGAGGTGCGCGCCTGGCAGACCTTCTCCAAAGACCACGGCAAGCAGAACCTACGCTATATCAAGGCGCGGGTCGTCAAGCGACGAGACGCGGCCGACGTCGAGGACCTGGAGCGCCTCAAGGACTGGATCATGAAGGACGAGCCGCCGCAGGAGCCGCTCGCCCCTTTCATTTCCGGCAACGAGAAGACGCTGCTCGTGTTCTTGTCCGACTGGCAGTTGGGTAAGCGTGAGGGCGGCGGCAGCCGGGCAACCGTCGAGCGGATCAATCAGGCGATCGAGCACCTGATCGAATACGTCTCTGTGCTGCGCAACAACGGGCACGTGATCAACGAAGTCGTCCTGTGCGGCATGGGCGACATGGTGGAATCGTGCAGCGGTTTCTATCCCATGCAGGAATTCCAAGTCGATCTCCACATGCGCCAGCAGCGCATGGTGGTCCGCCGCCTCCTGATCCGGATCGCCAAAAAGCTCCGTCCTCACTTCGCCAAGATCACCTTCCGGGCTGTTCCCGGAAACCATGGTGAAGTGCGCAAGGGAGGGGCTGGATCCAAGGCATTTACGTCGTTCAGTGATAACAACGACGTTTGCATTTTCGATCAGTTGCGCGACGTAGTCGCCGAGGCGCGCTGGGGCGAGGGGATCGACGTCCATACGACTCAGGTCGGCAAGCCCGAGCTCACCATGAGCTTCAAGATCGAGAACGGCGAAGGGGCCAGCGTTGCTGTCGGGCTTGCCCACGGCCACCAGGCCGGCAGTCACAGCCGGGGCGACCCGGCGGACAAGATCAAGAAGTGGTGGACCGACTGCTCCGGATCCCGCCACCCGATTGGCTACGTGGACATGCTCTGCACTGGGCACTACCACCACCTTCGCGTTGAGGACCGTGGCGAGCGGCGGACCTGGTTCCAATGTCCGACTCTCGACGGCGGATCCTTCTGGTACTGGGCTCGCGGCGGTCGCGGCTCTGTTCCCGGCATGCTTGTTGTTCTGGCAGACCCTGCGCACCCGCGGGGCTGGTGTGAGGTCAAGGTCCTATGAGCTTGGGAGAGATCAAGCCCTTCGCGAAGTTCCTCGCCCGTCGCGGCGAGGAGGAGAAGGAATACAAGCTGTTCCGAGTCCCCTGGCAGCTAAGCACCGAGGAGGACGAAGAGTCTGCCGAAGAGACCAAGGGGGACTGCGATCCCCCTTGGCGCGAGGACCCGGTAATTCGGTTCGACGCCAAGACCGATATCAAGAGCCGGAAGTTCCTGCAGGACGTGATCCACGAATGCACGCACGCGCGCTTCTGGGACATTGCAGAGAAGTCGGTGGACGAGTTCGCGGTCGAGCTCGCCAAGACGCTGGAGGAGATCGGCTACACGCTCGTTCTCATGAAGAAGCGCGAGTCTTGATCTAGACCCACTCGAACCCAAGCGTCTCGAGCAGCGAGTTGGCGAGCTCGCCAGCGGCGTCTCCGACGTAGACGTTCCCTGACTCCCAGAGTTCGGTCAGGTGCTCGATCGCTTCATAGGCCTCGTCGACGGTCCACGGTCCTGCCGGGTTGAGCTCGGCCCTGCTCCATTCCAGGACCTCGGCGTCCCGATCGTTCAGGCTGAGCGGCATGAATCCGTCCGGGCAGGCCTGCTCAAAGACCTCTTCGAACTCCTCATAGCTCGGAAGTTCACCGAAGCTAAGACTGCTCACATGTCCCCTCAGGCGAAACCGGATCGGGAAAGTCGGGCCCCTCCTCGAGCACCTCGTCCTCCTCTCCGTGAACGATCACTATGAACTCTTCGGACGAAACCTTGTAGCCGTAGTTCAGCAGCGCGGCCAGCACGATCAGCGCAGCGGCTATCGCGCATAACAGCAAGATCGCAAGAGATTCCCAGCCCGTCATAGCCGCCCGCTTCGCTTTCGCAGTTCTTCTTTGATTAACTCGATCCGTTTCGTAGCCATGACCGCTCGCTTCGCTCGCTTCGTTTCTGCGGTCGCGCACGGAAAGATCAAGTAGTCGGTGAGCGCTTTTTGTTCTTTCCGCAGCCATTCTTTCAGCTGGTCGTTCGCGAGCTCACTGAGCACTTGTCCGGCGAGTGGGTCCATATTTCCAGATTAGCTTTCGGGTCTGACCCTGCACGCCAAAGTTGACAGTTCGGCAATCTATTGGTGTCTTGTTGATTCCTCTTGAACTCGAGCCACTGGAGAAGAGAACATGGCGACCAAGAAGAAGACGAAGCCGCGGATCGGCTCGAACAAGCCCTCCGCGAAGGCGCGCAAGCGGTCCAAGACCGCGGCCAAGAAGTCGGTCAGCGCGGCTGAGATCGTGGGCAAGAAGGTCAAGTCCCACGGAAGCAGCGCGCGCAAGGGCGCGACGGGGATCAAGCGCCCTCGCGTGACCGACAAGGAGATCACCAAGGCGCGCAAGCTCGCGCAACGCAAGAAGGGCACGACCCGCAAGGAGGTCGCCGAGCGCCTGAAGGTCAGTCCCGTGCGGGCCAAGTCGATCATTGACAAGGCCATGCAGGAAGGGAAGTGGAACTCGGCTCCCAAGGGGTCGGGTAAGGACGGTCGCACCCTGATCTACACGTGCGCGAAGTAGCGCAGTAGCTCTCAGAGAGATCGAGGCCAGGTTGAGCGAGGCGCGCTGGGGAAGGCGCGCCTCGCTCCCTGTACAGTGGATCTATGGACGCCTCTGAAGTCCTGATCCTCTGCGCTGCTTGCTTCGTGCTTGGCTACTGGTTTCGCCTCGCGAACGAACGCACGCAGTAAGCCGTATGCTAGAGGAGGCAGATCCATGCGCTTCCTCAAGGCCTTTGTCCTCGGACCTTTCTTGGTCGTCCTGTCGATCACGCACATGGTCTGGATTCAACTGCCGCTGGTCTACGTCAATTCTGCGTTCGTGCTAATCGGACTAATTGGGGTAACGGTGCTGCTGGACAACATGCGCAGGATCTTTCGAGAGGGTCGGTAAGGGCTGCGTAGAGAAAACCCGGATAGGCGCTAACCTAGAAGTAACGCGGGCCCCCGGGAGGGCGCGGCCCCACGAGCTCACTGGTCACGACATTCGGCGGCAGCCGCAAAGGTGAAGTGAGCGTGCGCCTCAGCGACAAGCAACTCGAGTCCTTGCAGAAGAAGGCTAAGAACGCCCTTGATCTCCATGGCTCCCGGATCATGCTCACGCCCCACCGAGTCCTGGCCCTAGTTGAAGAATTGATCGATCTCCGCGAACGCGATTTCCGTTCGAGCGTAAGCGAGGAGGCCGATCGAATGGACAGCCAGGAACTCGAGTATGAGGAAGACGATCCAGACGTTGACGAGGCTGCTGAGCAGCTTGCTGCTGAGCGCCGCCGTGCTCACCTTCGCGAGCTCGCGCCCAGTCCTCGGCGAAGGTTCACACGCCGCGGCCTTTGAGCGGCTCACGAGCTTTCGGCCCGTTCAGGTTCATTGGCGTCGAGACCTCGCGCTCGCCGGCCTGAACTTCCTCTGCTCGAACGAGCTCGATTTGCCCGTGGTTCCACCGCGCTCCCCTTTCGCCCCTCCTCTTCCGCCGCCTCCCGTTGAGCCGGAGCAGGACCCCGCCGTCGAGGAAGAAGATCCGCGCGACACGCCGCCGGCGATCTTCTTTGGCGAAGAGATCGAGAGCGAGAACGAGACGATCTACTACGTGCTCGACCAATCGGGCTCTATGCAGAGTTACAAGACCAACGCGTCGTTCGTCGATCCGGACGGCAATCAAACGGTCGGGAATCGTTGGGAGCGCGCGAAGGCCGAGGCGATCAAGTCGATCCGCGGGCTCAGCGACAACTTTCGCTTCGGGGTCTTGTCCTACAACTGCGGCCAGATCTACTGGAGCGCGGATCTGCGCGAAGCGACTGCCGCCAACAAGGCAGACGCCGAGGCCTGGATCAAGAAGCAATACTGGGCGACCGGAATGACGGGGACCGGGCCAGCGGCGAGCATTCCGCTCGCGATCAAGGATCTGCGGGCTATGGTCCTGCTGACCGACGGGGAGCCGAACTGCGGCGCCAATGGGACAGCAGGGCACCGCGCCATGATCTCGCAAAACAACGTCAGCGGTGCGGTGATCAACGTGTTCGGAATCCAGGCCTCTGGGCCCTGGCGCGCGTTCTGCCAGGGCGTGGCCGCGGACTCTGGCGGAAGCTACTACGACCTGCCCTAAGCGATCAGCGAGAGGAGCTCATGGGCGACGTCAAGGATTCTTGACCTGCACCCTGCGCACAGAGGCTTCACTTCACGTGGGTTGATCGCTGGCAGTAGCGCGTCAATCTTGGCGAGCGCGGCGTCGATATCGTTCATACAACCTCTCCCGCCTCCAGTCTTCAGCGTAAAGTCCCTGCTGAGGCCCGCCATGTCTCATTTGTGGAACAAGCGGGCGCCGCTGAAGAACTTAGACTGGAGCTATGAGCCGCGATCGCCGAATCCAGCAGCTGATCAGCCGGGCCTCTGAGGGCGATTACGACGCCGCAGAGTCTTTGATCTTCGAGGCGCTCAGGTCCGGGCGCCCTTACTGGGATCCGGACCACAGGATCGTCAACGAATACAGGGCTTCCCTCGCTCGCTTCCTGGGCTACCTGCGCTGGCCGCGTTGGGAGGAATTCCTTCAGGTGATCGCCCCGATCCCCTGTTCGCTGCCGCGCTTTTCCAAGATTGGCCCAGAGACCGTCAAGAGGATCCCGCCCGACGTGCTCTCGGCGGCCGTCGGAGGCGCCGCCGAGTTCGTCGCCCCTCTGATCGGAATCGAGCGGGACGTGATCCTTGAGGCGGCGTCGCTGGGCGGACAGCACCGTCTCCTTGTGGGCAAGCTGCGCTCAGCGGACGAGCCGATCACCAGTAACCCCGAGGTGCGGGCGATCCGAGGGAGGCTCCACGACCTGCGTCACTTCGTGCGCGACGAGGCGCTCGGCGCTGACTTCAGAAACGACGAATACATTTCGTCGATCGGGGAGGCATTAACGAAGGCGGGCGCCAAGGGGATTCGTGAGTGGATCTCTTCTCAGGACATGAGCCGCTACAACCGTCTAGGCTATCTCTACGAGGCGACCTTCTACCTCGAGCTCGCGCTGGCGATTCAATGCGAGGCGGACGAGTTCGGCAATGACTTCCCAATCGTGCGTCAGGACGGCACGCCTTACGGCCCTTACCTCCCTTACCCCGGCCGGCCTGACCGCGGCTGGCGCCCGAGTCGCTCCTGCTCGACCAAGGGCAAGCGCGCGGCCCGCAAGGCCATGCTCGGCCCGGCGATCTTCGCGACTTCTTCCTACCTGCTGGAGCGCTTGCTGTGAGCGACGCACGAATCCGCGCCGCCTTGCGCGACCTCTCGAGCACTGAGGAGGTCCAGGAGTTCGTGTTGCGACACATGATTCGGACGGGGGACTGGGTTCCTGCCCCTGAGAACAGGGGGGTCGACGACCCCGAGATTCCGCCAGAGGAGCTCTGGAGATCGGACCTCGAAAAGTACACGGGGTCGATCATTCTCACGAACGACTTCAGAGTCTTGGGTGAGGGTCCTGCGGATATCTTTTACTACGAAGGGCCCCGAGGCACACCCCCGTTGCCCTTCTTGCTCGAAGGGGGCAGCGAAGAGGTGGAGCAGTTCGACGGCTGGGCCGACGGTTGGTGGGATCTGAGTCCAGTCGTTCCGCTTTACTTCCCAGGCGTCGAAGGACCTTATTCCTTCGACGCCTACGGACCCTCCTACAGTGTCGACGGAAAGAGTCAGGGCCTGGGCTCTATCTGGGTCGAGCGGGAACTGGCGGATTTATTATGAGCGACGCACGTCAACGGCGACTCGAGCGCGCGGCCGCGGCTGGTGACCGGGAGGCGGTCAACGCTCTGGTCGTACAGGAATACCTCGAGAATGGTCGCTACGACTTCCTGGTCAATGACCGAGGGACCGAGTGGCAGGTCAGCGTGATCGCGCCGGAACCGGGCGACTGGGCGGACGACCCCCTCGTTCACTTTGCTCGCATTCCTAAGAACAGGCCTGACCTTGGGTTCGTTGTTGGGCTAAGGCGCTATTACGCCAGCACGATCCTAAAGACAGCGGAAAAGGGCGACGGGATCGGATTTGGTAGAGACTGGGGCTCCATTTCTGGAAAGGCGGTCAAAGAGGCCGCCCGCACGATCCGCTTGCTGGTCGAGGAGTCTGGGCGGCGCTTGGATCACCGGTACGTCAGTTTCGGCGAGGGCTTCAGGATCGACGCGCCGGGCTTCGAGTTCGGCAAGGATCGCGTCTGGGACCTCTGCCTTCACCGAGATTTTCCCAAGTGGGAGCGCTGGTATCCGTCCGGGTCATGCCCCGAAGGGAGGAGCTTGGGTGACCTGGTTTTTCGAAGGATCTCAAAGCGCCGGTCTCGCTTCGGAGGATTCCCGGGGCTCAAGGGCCTCCGGAACCTGCGTGGCCTCTCGCGCAGGCGCTTCGACGAGCTCGCCCGCGAGCAGAAGATCCACCCGCTCCCCCGCGGTTGGTGGGAGAGAAAAAAGAACCCGATCAGCACGGTCCGAAAGGGGCGTCGACTGTTCCGCAGTGTCTCGCCCTTTGAAATGAACGCGATCCTGACGACGGGCCGGGTTCTCGGTCGTCGGGCGTCGTTCTCGGAGGACGTGACCCAGCACAAGACCAAGCGCTCGGACTGCGTGACCTTCTGGGGCACCAAGCTCAAGGACGTCCTCCACCACGGCGAGGACTACCTGCGCTACTTCCAGTCCCTGCCGATCGTGCGCGACGCCTTCGCTGCGCTGTGGCCGGTCTCGAGCCTGGCGGACAACCTCTACATGAAGACCAGGGATCAGCCGCACCGCTTCCGCTACACGAAGCTCGCCGTGCGACTCGCGCTCGACCTGACCCGCGAGCTCCAGGAGGGCCTCCGGCGGGCCCTGTTCGTCGCTGCGCAGGAGTCCGAGTCCCAGAAGCCAGAGCTCGAATCGACCAGCTACGTGATCGAGACGAAGCCGTTGAGCGGCGGGACGCTGTTCACCGGCAAAGACTCGCTCTCCGGGGGGCGGCGAGGACAGAGGCACAGCCCGCCCGAAGTCTGCACGAAGGACGCTGTCGGCATTGAGGACGTGCGGGTGTTCTACCTGGTCAAGGACGGAGAGGTCTGGGCAGAGATCTTTGACGAGTTCGACCTCCCCTTCGTGCCCGTGCCGACCTTCGACGACCTCGCGATCGAGCGCGCCGTCGCCGCGGTCTACGAGGCTGGCCCTCGCCTGGCCGAGCTCGAGCTCGCGCTGAAGGAGGCGGCGGAGAAGTTGAAACGCGGCGAGGACCTCCGCAAACCTCGCCCCTTGGAACGCTTGCTGTCTCACGCCTCCCTCGGGATCGACCGTCGCGAGCTCGGTGAATACGACAGCCAGCTGACCAGCAAGGCCAAGCGCCAGGGCTGGATCGAATTCGACCGCGCCGAGCGCCTCTGGGTTTTGACGGAGGCCGGTGAGGAGCGCGAGGAAGCGCTGAGGAACGAGTTATGAGCGACGTGCGCCTGAGGAAGCTCGAGGCAGAGGCCCGGCAGGGCGGGCAGCCCGAAGTCTGGGCTTACCTTTCCCTGAAGGTCCGGGTTGCGCCGGACGCTCTCACCCTAGCCGACCTCAACATGGCCCAGGACTTCGGCTTCGTGTTGCCGCCCGAGATTATCCAGCCGCTCGCGACCTTCGTGGGCCGGCAGTGCTCGGCGGCCGACGTCGTCATGCACACGGAGTATCGCGGGGCCGATATTTCGATCTTCGAGTCCGAGGGTTACGGACTTGAGGGCATGGGCCCTTACCTGGTCGTCTCGGTCGAGACGGCCGAGATCGAGCCGATCTTCCGCTTCGACGAGGAAATTGCGGCTCAGTGGGAGATCCCTCGCCTGCGCTTTTACGCCAACGAGAGCATGATCGAGACGGGTGCTGACGGCGGCTGGGTGAGCGAATGAGCGACGAGCGAATCCAGCGCCTCGAGCGCGAGCTCACGATCGACTCTAGCAACGTCGACCTTCAGCACGCCCTGGTCCGCGAGCGGGTTCGGGTCGGTGACTACCTCCCGATCGCGCTCGAGTATCTGCTCGAGGGCAAGCCGGTGCTGCCCTGGCAGTTCAACGCGATCAGCTACGTGTTTCTGGAGGCCGAGCGCCTCGGTCGGGAAACGGGCTATCAGGAGGGGCGTGTCGAGGCGATCTACCGGCCGGGCGTGGTCAACGCGAACGGCATGGTCCCTATGTGGGGACTGGATCAGGCTCCCGACTTCGACGGCTGGGGGAACCCGACTTTCGCGCCCGCCTTGCGGCGCTTCTACGTCAAGACGGCAAGCCTCTGGCTGCAAGGAATGGGAGCCCTGGGCGGATTCAGCGAAGAGGAACTCCATGAACTCCCAAGTCGTTTGCGTTATTTGCCCGGCGACCGCCCTGCCTATTCGCTTGAGGTCACCCGGCGCTTCGTTCCCCCGCGTCACGTTCCGGCGCTGCACCTGATCGAGGGCTGTCGATACGAATACATGCACAAGGGCAAGCTGAGTCCGGAAGACTCGGCTTCGATCCCTCGCTTTTTCCTCGAAGAGTTCGAGGGACGCACGTATTACGCAGGCAGGGATCGCTACGACTGCCGGCACGCACGCATGCCCTACAACCCTCTTCTGCGTCGTGAGTTCGCAGGCAGGTTCCCCGAGCTCCACATGCCTCAGAGGGTCCTGGCGGCCGTCAGGCGCCCCGGCGGATACGTCGACAACTCCTCGATCTTCCTCGACGTTCGTATGTTCGAGGCGGCGCGGATCATGAAGCGCGTGGGCAAAGGCCGGCGCTGGAAGAACAACCCGTGGCGTCGCTCTCACCGCTGACGGCGTTCCTGCTGCTGGCGCTCGCTTTCCTGATCGACTACCTGCGCGATCGTCGCGAGCGCGGCCGCAGGAAGTAGTGTTCGACGCGGAGGCGTTGCCTCGAGTTGCCTCGAGTTCCCGGCACTGAAAAACTGGTTGTAATAGCTCTAAGAGCAGTTTTGCGGGTTCCCGGCGCCGCCCCTGGGTTTTCCGGCGCCGCTGATTTGCTGGGCAGATCGCCAGCAAGTCTCGAGTCGGAAGCTGAGGGAAGCTGAGGGAAGCAGGCGGAAAAAGTCGCCATAACTTCTTTCAGAGCAATCGCTGAGGGAAGCAGGCGGAAAAAGTCGCCATAACTTCTTTCAGAGCAATCGCTGACGCCGGCCGTCAGTAAATGACGCGGCCTGTCTCCGCCTTCATGTACGATCTATCCGCCACGAAGGGACGGTGCTTCGCCGTCCTGGCCACAACGACCCTCGTCGGCTGTCGCGTCAGCCGAGCTCCAGGCCTTGGCGGCTGGGCAAGGACGACCCCGCCACGGTACATGGATCTGCCCGGTGCGGGCTGCCACCCATTGCACCGGGCAGTTCTATGCACGGCGAGGCCGTAAGGGCAGCCTAGCTGAAGATCATGTCTCGGCCAAGCCCGTGACCGATCGATCGGTGATTTCTGGGCCGAACCTCTCCCCGGCCGCCCTTCCCCTGGAAATGGCCCGCACCCTCTCCCTCGACTGCTCGAGCGTAGCCGGCGTCGCTGCCGAGGCCGCGGCCGACCATGCAGACGGTGTTCACGTAGAGGCACATGAAGACGTGCGGCCGCCGACGCCTCACTAGAAGAGTCCGTATCCGCGGCTGCAGCCAAGCGCCCGGCCCATTCGGTCTCGCGTGCGCGTGCCCCTGAAGACCCCCAAGCCTCCCTCTAAACTTCCCTTTACCTTAGAGGCCCAGCGCCTGCAGCCAGCACCTTTCATGGCGCGACCCAAAGGCGATCCGATCATTCTTCTCCTTCGCTTCAATTCTGCACGAACCCGTTCTGGCTCCAGCCGCAGCTAGCACCCGTGCCGCGGGCGACGCCTCTTCTGCGTCGGATCGACCCTCCTTCGCCCTTGTAATACGTGATCCCTCTCCCGTCCCGAGATCTCAAGCCCAGGGGCGACTCGGTTCTGGAATCCGTAGAGGCTCAGCGGGATCGAGATATGCGAGCGCCTCACTCGGTTCATGGAAACATTCCCGTTCCCAGTGGAGGTCGCTCCTCGGTCCCCTTGCCCGTGAAGCGCGCGAAGGGCACCGCGATCGAGAAGCCCTGCCCTCGACAGGCCATGCAGTCAAAGCGCAGGAGGTAACGGCGGCGACGGCGCTTCATTCGACGTCCCGCCGCCCGCAGCGACGAAGCAAACCGGACCCAACGGCGTTTCCGAGGCTGCGGCCTGCTTGCGCGCAGCCCCAGCCGAAATGGAAGGTGGCGGAGTCATGACTTCCTCCGCCCGTCGATTCGTTCTTCTCGATCCCCCAGCCGCACTGCATAGAGCGGACATAGTGACTGACCACGCTATACCCCTTCCTGCGCCTGCGTCTCACAGGATCCTCGCGGATCCGTGACCGCGGCCGACCGTAGAGCAGATCCCGTAGCTGAAATGAGAGCCGATTCCGTCATTGTCCTTGAGGCCCCACGCGAGGTCGAGCCATTGACCTCGACCGCTGAAGTCAAAAAGGCCTATGTCGCGATTGCTCCAGCTGGAGGTATGGCAGCCGCCCGTCCTGCGTCGACGCCTCATGAAGACCTCCGACGGAACCACTTCGCAGAGCGGCTTAAGCCTCGGCCGAACGAACGAAAGAGCCCGTAGCCCAGAACCCCCCTTAATCTTGAAGACGGGCAGCATTTTCCCAGCCCGATCGATCGCTCGAGCCCGAAGCCTCGCCCCTCCCACAGCGACCACGGCATTCTCTGCCGTCGCTTCACACGCGCCTCCAAAGTACGCCGCTGCCCCTCGACCTGCGCAAGCCGATTCCCGTGGAAAACCCGACCCCTATTCCTGAGAAGTCCATAGGAATCCCTCTCCAGCGCCTTCCGCAGCCAACGACCGAGCGCAGTCCTCGTCCGTGCATGGTCCAAAATGGAGCCGAGCGGAAGCAGCGCCTTCTCCTTCTCAACGACGGCATGAGGAAATGTACCAAGAGGCCCCCAGCGCCCTCCTTAGCCCAGCAGAATAAGCCTTACGCCCGCCAACTCCAAAGAAGTTCCCGAGTCCATGAGAGACGCCGGCGTTCGCCTTCGACCTTCCGTCGTTTATCTCCAGGCGGACCCAGCGGGCCTTGAAAAGTCCGGCGCCTGATCGCCTCCTGATTCTCACCACCCAGTGAACTCCCCTCGGTCCCGATCGAGACCCATGCCAATTCGGTTGGTCTTCCTGCGACCCGTCTGCGAGAGGTAGATCGAGAACCCGCCCGACCTCGGCGTCCTGCGAGCGCCTCCGAAGATCACTCGAGGGAACGCGAGGAAGCTGACCTTGAATTCGTGAAGGCTGTTACGCCGTCGCCGCACGACCCGCTCCCACGAATCCGATCGAGCTTTTGAGGCTCAAGCGAGGGTCTCCGAACGAAGCGCCTGCGCCCCAGCCAACAGTTATCGCCAAACTTCCTCCCCAGCTGCGCCGCAGCCCATAGGAGCGGTTTGAGAACCTCAGCGATACGCCCCTTGAGTTTCTGCGGCGTCTTCTCATGCCAGGTCTCCGTATTTCCGCTGCTCCTCCTGAATCGCCCTCTTCTCCTTTTTGCTTAGCGCGATCCGCTTGGCGAAGTGAGCTCGCTTGTACTGGGATTCCCATGTTCCCTTGCGGGGTTGGTGCGGAGCCTTTGCACCCGACGTCGGCCAAGCCTGGATCCGATCGCCGCAGGTCACGCAGGGCTGAGCGACTCTTTCTTTGGCGCGGCCCTCCGGTGCAATTCCGAAGGTTCCGCAGAAGTCGCAGGAGAAATACCAGATACCGCTCATGACGTCCGTGGGATCTTGTAGGGCCTTGACCACCCGAAGGATCTTGTGAGTCCATAGGCAGCACTCGAAAACAGGCCTCGGCCGCAGGTTGTCCCCCAAGCCCCGCCGAAGCGAACGGAGACAATGAACACGCTGTGGTGCAAGCCAAGCCCTTTCGACCGAGGGGCCCGCGTGTAGACCCTGACGCGCCGACCTCGGGTCACGAATAGACCTCTTCGTCCGCTTCCTCCTCAAGCGCCTCTTTGCAGATCCTGCTTATCTTGAGCCGGATCGTGCGCAGTCGCTTGAGCTTACGCCGCCGGTCGATCGTTTTGGAAACGACCGCAGCGAGAAAGACCGTCGCGAACAGGACGATCAGGACAATCGCGAGGAGGTAGTGCCAGCGAATCATTGGCCCTCCAAGACCTCGACCGTGCGCGCCAGGAGCTCTTTGCAGGCTTCAAGGTCCCCGTCGGCCAGCCGGCGCAAGAGAGGGTCACCGGACCTCCGCAGGATCCTCCGGTCTTCGTCGTCCAGGCCCGCGAAGTCCTCCAGCGTCAAGGCGTCGAGCTCCGAGCGCTTGATCGTCACGCAGTAGACCGGCCAATCGCTCACTGCAACAGCCCCTTGATCTTGTTCGCCGCCTGCCGACGCAGGAACGATATCACGCGGGGCCTCATGATCGCGTGAGGCAGATTGTTCCCCGCGCGCCAGCGCGCCACCGTCGGCCGAGAGACGTGCAGCTTGTTGGCGGCCTCCTGGTTGGTCATGCCGATCTGCTCAAACGCCTCCTCGAGCGCGGACACGAACTCGCCGTCGTCATGCGGATTGGACCGGCCTAAATGCTCAATGAGAGCCTTCAGTCGATCGATTTCCGTCACTCCGGCTTCCAGTTCGCCGCTTCACGGAGACTCTCGAGCGAAGTCGTGCGGGCCAGGTAGTCGTAGGGACCGTCCCCGTCCTTGTCGAACAGGCTCTCGTCCGCAAGGTCTTCGTAGGGGATCGTGTCCACGTCGCCCGCTCCGTAGTTGGAGGATCCGTCGCTGAAGCCCTCGGCATAGGCCGTTCGTTCCGCCTCGGTCTTGAAGTGAACGACGCCTTCGAGGTAGCCCTCGCAGCAGCAGAGCAAGGTAAACGGCTTGTCTTCGTGATTCCCGGTTTTCACTAGTAGTCCTCCCGCTTGCGGGCTCCCTCTTTGAGGCTCTTGAACAACTCGACCGCCTGATCCCGCGTCGGCGGCACGCCCTCCGATTTCAGGAGGTCCGTTCCGCGCCTCCAGATCTCGTAGTATTCGTCGTCGGTCGCGCAGATCAAGTTCAATTTGCCGAACATGAGCTTCTCCTTCTCGTCGCTGAACTGCTTCAGCCAGTCAGCCAGGCGCGGGTCGATCCGAATGACGAGATCGACGTCGCTGTCCGGCCGCGCGTTTCCGTAAGCATGACTCCCCGTCAAGAAAGCGTGCTGCTTCCCCCTGCGCGTGACCCTGGCCAGCGCTATGAGCAGCAGAAAGACCGCCGTGCTCGAGATCAACGACATGAAGCAGGCAAGCATGCCCAGCGCTCCCAACTCTTCCACTACCAACTCCCGTGCAGCTTGTTTAAACCTTCGCCGCAGCAATGTTGAACTCCTGAGCCAACGACCCCCTCGGGGTAGATCAGGTGAAAAGAGAACCTCTTCAGGAATGTGTCCATAGGTCCCGTGCCTACCCTTCTCCTCAACCCAACTCCGTCCTGGACGACGTAGCAGCGATACCTTCTGCGGCGGTTCACTACCAATCACCATGGCAGAGGGTCAATCCTGATCCGGTCTGTGCATACAGACCCTTGCCGACGACCCCTTCGCCATACACAAGGTGCTTGCCAATGAACTTCGAGAAGTCGTCCATGGCCCCAATGCCCGAGGCGCAACTCTGACCGACGCCGCCCTGAATCGAGAACATGCGATACCTTCTGCGACGCCTCAAAGGTGGATCGTGTAGTTGCCGGACATGCGTGACGTGCCGCGACCAATCCAGACGCCCGATCGAAGCAGGCGAGAGGACCGCCACTTCCTAGCCCCGGTTCCGAGTGCTCGGTTCAAACCGATTCCGGTCCCCGTTTGATTGCCGACGCCCGTTGCCGGAGCCGCTGAATAGCGATAGAGCCGCCTTCTTCCCGCACGATTCATGTTCGCGCTCCAGGGCTTATCCTTGCCCTATGGACGATCCGCCTGTGATCCAGTTCAAGCCGAAGCCAGACCCTCCTCCCAAGAAGGAGGAGGAGGTCAAGGACGACGGTTACCTCGCGCCCGAGCTCGGGAAGCTCGTCAACCGCCGCGTGTCCCTCCCCAACGAACTGTGGGAAGAAGTGATCGACATGGCGAAGGCGGGCGGGAGTAACTACCAGGACCTGCTGGCTTGCTTGATCGACCTCGGCATGAGGGCTCAGGCGCTGGGAGAAGACCGGCCTCGTCGGGTCCTGGTCGAGACAGGGATTCACACGCGGATCGAGCTCCTGCGCGAGGGGCAGACTCCAGAGTTCCTCGGCGAGGTCCGGATCCCCCAGGTGCCCGCGGTCGGTGAGGCGATCTCGTTCCAGCGGGCCGGTTACGTCGTCGAGCAGCGCGCCTGGCGCCTGAAGGAGGACGGGGCGACAGCGTTCCTGCGGGTCAAGCGGTTCGGCAAGAAGAAGCATTAGCGACAGGCCAGGCTTCCTTCGACGTGGCGGATCCCCTCGTCACCGACAACGAACTCCATACCGCGCTGGATCTCCTTGCCGCACTCGAAGCACGTTCCGTGTCCCTCTGCCCTAAGTACTCGGGCGACCTCGTCCGGATCCTCTCCGATCGTGCTCGTCGGATCGAACTTCCCCATGACCGCAGGCTCGATCGGGCTGAGCTCAGGGGCCGTGCGCTGCTGCTTGATCTGCTGGGCCATTCCCTTGATCCGCTGGCCGAGGCGGTTGATCTCTTCAATGAACACGTCCCGGTCGCCCGCTCGTTTCTCGAGTCGTTCGAGCCGGAGGCTGATCTCGGTCAACTGCTGCTTCAGGTTGGGGCTCAGCGCTTCGTCCGTGCGCAGGCGATCCGTTTGCGGCTTGGCCTGGCGGAGCAGGTAGTCGCTATCGGGGCGGCGTCGCTTCTCCTCCTTCGCCTGAACGCGCTGAATCTCGAAGACCAGGCTTTCGTGTACCTCTTGGACGAGCAGGGTCGCTTCTTCGAGCTCGGGGGCCGCGGAGCCCCTCGACGCGGCAATGATCACGTCGCCGCCGATCGCAATGTTGTGTAGGGCGCGGGCGACCTCAAGGATCGATCTCAGGTTCTTCATGACTCGTCGTCCCCTTCCGTTCCCTCCGTCGTCCATTCGTAGCCAGGAGGCGGGGGATACAGTTGATTGCTGGGGCCCGTGAACGTCCCGCCGGGCGGGACAGGGACATAGCCGGGAGGAAGTTGGTGGTGGCGGTGAGCCATGAGCCGGTCTTCGATATCCTCCCGAATCTCCTGGTTCGTCAGGCCCGAGAAGCTGAGGTCGACGATCCTGCGAGCCTCGAGAACGGCCTGTCCGGCGTCCGGAGCCATTTGAAACGGGCGCTGGAACTGAGCGGAGTGAATCCGCGTCGCGAGCTCGGCGACCAGGCGAGGGAAGGCAAGGCTCGGCCGTTCGCGCCGAGACTTCTCCCGGTCCAGGCGCTGCTGGTCCTCAGGGTCCGCGTCTGCGTTTCGTTCCAACTTGCGTACGTCTTCGTCGCTCATGAACTCTTCTTTCGGGCTCGCTTGCGCTCGAACCTCAGGGCTCGTTTTGCCGTCCATTCGATCACGTCGGCAATCGAGCGCTCGCTGGCGTATCGGTCGTAACTTCTCCCGCACGGCTTGCAGAGGACAAAGCCGACGGCTTCTCGCTCACGACAGACGGAGCAAATCCAGACCTTGCCCTCGCTGGGATCACCCACCCTCTTCCTCCTTGTTGGGAAAGGGGAATTCGTTGCCGTAGACCCGCGGGAACATGATCGTCTTGTGATCTCGGTCGATCTTTCCACCGACCTTTTGGGCCTTCTCGATCCCCTCCCAGAGACCGCTGCAGGCCGGAGTCAGGAACGCCTGGTTGGCAGGTAGCCCGCGCCTCATGTTCTCCTGACCCTTGTTGCGCCAGATCTCCTCGAAGATCTCCAGGCACTCGTAAAAACCGCGCGAGCGCTCCTCGAGCCGGATCTCCTTCATGGTCTTCCGGCCGACCTTACGGCTCACTTCGCCCACCCTTGCCTCCTCATGATCTTCTGGGTCCTGCCGCCCGGCTCATACCAGCCCCCTCGAACGAAGTCCGCCAGCTGGACGGTGCCGCAGCGCGAGCAGCAGCGCTGAAAGCCGAGGCCGCGCTCGGTCCATTCGTGGCCGCGCCCTCTGCAGATCAGCCTCCGTGCTCCCCTGGGCAAGAACCGATCCCAGCGACTCACCGGGCCGTGCTGACCTTGACCTTCGTCCAGCTGAGGCTGGCGAGGTAGTTCTGCTGCACGTTCGTCAGCGAGCTCCAGTTGTCCCGGTAGCCGAAGATCGGCTCTCCCTCTGCGAACTTCCAGACGCGCCCCTGCTCGATCAGGTAGGTCTGGTCTTCGTCCCGGGCGCACTTGGGCTCGGTCACGTCGAACTCGTGGAACACGTTCATTCTTCTTCTCCTCCTTGGTTCAGGATCTTGGTGAGTTGGTGTGCGGCGGCCAGGTGCGGTTCGGCTTCGACGTGCCCTTTGCGCCAGAGTTGCTTGCCCTCGGCTGAGGTGTGGGTGCAGGGCGACCAGCCGGTCGCGTCCAGGAACTCGACGACCGCGTCCATGAACTTCAGAGCGGCTTGCTCGCTAGATTGGCTCATGGGTACCAGCGCCCGGGAACGTAGAACTCAGATCTCTCAGAACGAACGCCTCGCCCAAAGCACCAAGCGATCCCGCCGCCAACAGACCTCTTGGCAAGTATGCCGACAGGGGCGCCCCAGCCCGCTGCCCGCCTTTCGGAGAATCCGAGGTGGAGGTTGAGCCCTTTTCCGCACTCCTTGCCTAAGGGGCTCCTTCGATTCGATCGATTCACCGCTTCTGCCTGGACCGCTTCCGCATGAGCTTGAGGCACTCCTCGCAATCCGGGATCCGCTTCTCTCCGCCCCAGCGAGCAATGACCTGACTGCCGCAGCGAGTCGCGTCGCTCAAGGCTTTCGGGTCAGGTCTGCGGCCGCCCTTGGTCGCGCACCAGCCTTCTCGGTGTTTCACGCACCACACGGGCTTCAGGCCACTGGGGACGTAATAGAAGGTCGCGGTGCCGTTCTTGACGCGTACCTCGGACAGGTAGTAGCCGGACTCGAGGAGTTCCGGTTCGTCCGCGGGCTTGACGCCGCAGGCGCCTACGACATGGAGCAAGCTGGACGTCGGCGAGATTCCGACCTGCCGGACCTGGACCGAGCCGCTCACAGCGGCTCACCGTCCCGGCGGTCCCGGGCCCGGATCAGCGCTTCGCGCACCTCTTCCTTGTTCGAGCCGTCCCAGCGCACGACGCGATCGTGCTCGAACTCACGGTTCCAGGGTCGGCAAGGCATGACGACGAGCCCGCGGGGTCGAGCGAGGAGCCACTCGCTCGTGTAGGCGACCGAGTCGTCGAAGAGAACGCGACCGTAGACCATTTCCTTCCTGGAGGCGATCGTGACCAAGGTCTCTTCGGTGAGGTTGTTGGCGCACCACTCGACCTTCTCGCTCCAGGCAGGGATCGTCGTCCTGGGGCCCTTGGTCAGAACGTGTGCCTCGAAGCCAAGCCTCTGCAGCATGGAGAGAATGACGAATCCGTCCGCGAGGGGCTCGAGGTCGCGCCACCAGCCGGGCTGGTGACGGATCATGCGCGTCAGGCTCTCGAACCACTCCGGCCAGTTCTTCGACCGATACGTCGAGATCAACTGGCCCATGAACTCCGGCGGGCAGACCTTCTTCAGGTCGCGGACCATGGCGGCGTCGTAGCCCGCCAGGGTCCCGTCAAGGTCTACCAGCGCGATCGGCTTATTCAACGTCGTCCTCCTCGTCCTCATGGTCGTCCCCTCGGGCGAGGTCGTCCTCGAAGAGCTCGGGGTAGGTGTCCATGTTCTCCTGCATGCAGCCGTAGCAGAGCTTGTCGTCGCCGCTCTCGCCGAACAGGGGCTCGTGCTCTCCGCAGACGTCGCAGGAGACGAAGTAGCTCTCAGGAAGGTCGTCCGGCGTCGGCTTGCTCATGCAGTCCTCCTTATCCAGGCCCCGCGGTGATCGCTGAAAAGCAGCTGTCCGACGCGCTCGCGGACCCTTGTCCAGCCGCAGCAAGAGAGGTCGTAGTAGTCGCCGACCTCTTTGGCAACGACCCAGAATCGCCCGCAGTTCATGCAGGTGCAGTGCTGCTCCATGATCGCCTCTTGATTGATCTCAGGCGCGCCTTCGGCGCTTGACGGCACAGTCTCGCCCGGCAGGTCAATCACCGATTACCTCTCGAATCTGATCTGCGCGGCGAGGCCACGACTCGTCCAACCAGTCGCGCGCCTTGCCGAGCCATTCGACCAGGGTGTCAGCTGCGGCCCGGGACGTTTCGAGGTCCGCGCGCAGTCGTTCGACCTGGCCGCCGGCGTCCTCGAGTCTCCTGCGTAGCTCGACGATCCAGCGCTGAAGCCTGCGGCGGTCGTCTTCGGTCATGTCCCGCGCGCGAGGGAAGCAGCGGCAGCCGCCGTTGGTGTGCTGACCGCCGTAGCGAGTTCCTTCGCCTCTGCCGAAAATGCAGGAAGAGTCTCCGCAGCCGATCGTTTCGATCCGGCTCACGGGAACTCCGTCCTCATGACCAGCGGCGTGAACTCACCAGCCCAGGCCCCCGTAACGTTGAATGATATGTGCTCCTCGGCCTCCTCGTACGAGCACCCGTCCTGCATGAGGATCTCGAGGATCTTCTCGTAGCTGAACACGGCGAGGTCAGGCTTGCTGCAACGGCTAGCGATTCCGATCAAGGCGTCTTCGAACCCGTCCAGCAAGAGCGCCTCTTCGTTGAACTCGGCCAGCCATTCCCGGATATCCTCCGGCTTGCTGACCTGGATCGAGGTCGCAAGCAAGCAGCGCGCTCTCCAAACCCTGTATTGCTGCCCGTATCCGTTGTCTTCGAGGTGACCCTCCCCTTTGCACTCACACGGAACGGCCGAGGACTGCTGGGCCATGCGCCTGGCCTCCGCGTTGAGCTCAACGATCCGATCGCCCATGAACTGGATCTGCTCTTCGAGTTTCTTCGCCCGGCGCGCAGCGACGACGAGCTTACCGAGCTCTTCGGGGCTCGGGAAGATCTCGCCTGGCCAGCAGACGTCTTCACTTCGCTTGACGGTGTCCTCGAAGACCTCGAGGCGCTCAGGATCAACAACGCTCACGGGAGATCTCGTCGAGGCTCATGATCATTTCCGGGAGTTCGGGCGGCGGGATCTGGTGCCCAGAAAGGCAGTAGAGAATTTGGTAGACCAGGCACACCTTTGAGGGTCGAAATCCGCTCGCTCTCAGCTGATCGTAAGCGGCGATCGTCTTCGGCGTAACTGGTTGGGCGAGATCGTATCGATCGATCTCTTCCATGTCGAGAAGATCTTGGAGGGCGCCGCAAATGTAGAGGGCGTAGCGCCGCACCTCTTCCTCGTCCAGGCCATTTCTCACGATCCGAGCGCTTTCAGCAAAGACGCCGCGGACCAGCGGGCGTCGAAGAGCGGGTGGTGCCAGAGCGCCTGTTCGTCCGGAGGGAACGCTCGCTGCGTTCCCGTGACCTCCAAAGCCGTGCGAACGTCCAGCAAGGGGAACGGGCCTTTGAACTCGCGGTCTGAGGGGGGGAGGACGAGAGAGTCCACTTCTCCGTTGACGAACTTTTCGATATTCTCCCGGCTGGTCTCGTTTCGCCAACTCCTTCTGCTCTCGACGCATGAGTTCAGGAAGCGCGCCTCGACCGGCCATGGCACGTCAGCCCAGATCTCGCCGCCTTTCTTTGAGTGGTCGATCCAACGAGACCAGAACCAATCCGAGACGTCGCTCCCACGCATGAGCCGAGTCCCGGGCGGAAGCTTGAGCGCCTGACGGACGCCCTCGCTCAGCCCCTTCTCGCCCCAGGGGCAGTTCGTCTTGATCCAGTCGTATCCGTCCGGGCTCCCTGAGCAAAGAGTGGGCGGGCAGTAGGCCCACGCCTCCTCGACGATCGAGTCCTCGTCCAGGACAACGTATCCCACCGCCCAGGTCTGGCCGTGCAGCCCGATCGACTCGCAGTCGAAAACCATGCGCAGCGTCACCGCTCCTCCGCAGGCGTCGCGTTGAGCCGCCCTTGATACTTGACGACCCGGCCTTCCCAGAAGAGAGGTGCTTCGGGCGGAAGGTCCCTGGACGACTCGACCACGGCGATCAGATCCGTGTTGTTGCACGTCTCCTGCACACACTCGACCGCGACCCCCAGCGACTTGAGGTAGATCTCCAGGCTCGCCCTGTCGTTCGACTTGGGAGCAGCCGAGACGATCTCTCCGGTCGCGACCGGATCCGGCAGGATCGCGGGGAGCACGAAGCGCAAATGGACCCACTGCAACTTCCCGCTCAGTTCGCTGGCCTCCATGAAGAGGTCGTCTAGCTGAATCCCTTCCTTCCAGGCCTTCTCGTCCTCCCCCTTGTTCCAACCGAGGATCAGGTATCGGCCGCTCTCGTCCATGAGCGCCATGGCCTCCGCCATGGTCCCCGGCCCCTCGACGACCGCGCCTTCGGCCCTCAGTTCCCCAGCGACCCGGATTGCCTCGACGATCGTTGGAGCCTTCTCGCAACGAGGGATCAGATCGACCGGCGCGCGATCAACGGTCGCCTTCGCGTCCTTCAGGTTCATTCCCGTCAGCCTGCGCACGGCCTTGATCACAGCGATCTTACGCAAGCCGGGATTCTTGAGCACCAGAGAGATCATGGCTTCACCTCTTGTTGCTGTTCTACGCTCGGGGTCGGACATTCCGGGGACGCCGTCTCCATACCTTTGCAGAGCTTGCAGAAGTGCCAGCGCGAGCCGTCGCCTCGAGGTTCCGACCAGACACTCCATTCGTGCGCGCAGCGTTCGTCGAGTGCCCCAGCGGGCCCACAGCGCTTCTTGCGGCGCTTATTCCTCTTCGGCATTTCGCTCCAATTCCTCTACCCTTTTCTTCATGGACGCGAACTCTCGGTAGAGATCGGCCGTCTCGTTGCTGATCAGGCCCCGGATCGCCTGCTGAAATGGATTGCCGTAAACCCAGTTGTGAGGACTGGACATGACCTCCGGGACCAGGGCGGCGAACGCCAGCCAGTTCAGCTGCTTCTGGGTGAAATCCCTGCCGGCCTCGAAGGCGTCACGGCGCTCGTGTCGATACAGACCCTGATCCCGTTCAGCCCGAACGGGCTGAATGATCCCAGGGTTTACAAGAGGGGGGTTCACGTCGAACGAATCCAGGTTGTAGGTGACGTAGACCTCCTTCCCGTTTGCCTGCGCCGCCTGGCCGTCGTGCTCCGTGTACATTCCTTCGAAGGTCTCGTGCGTCCCTCCCCCGAGTTCCGGCTCGGGCAGCACCGATTCGATCGAATCTCCCTTCGGGCCGCAGACGATCCGCGCTAGGTTCGTCCAGCCAATCGCCTGGCCGACGATCGAGATTGCGTCGGCGCCGTTCGATCGCGACCAGGAGCGGACGACGCGCTCGGCGAGCTCAGGGTCCGATCGATCCGCGAGCCACTCGTTAACCGCGTTCAAGAGATCGTCGTCGCTCAAAACCCCTCCATGAGTTCTTCCGTGCGCGTATCCCAAAACAACTGGACCCAGTCGCCCATGTTTCCTTGATTCTTTCGTTGGTAGTCGGCCCAGAGCGTCGCGCTCCCCATGGTGAAGCTAATGCCAGAGGCGAACGTATAGGACGAAAAGGAGAAGTCGCTGAGCGAAAGGGAGAACCCTTTCCCAAGCCCTGCTGAATATGCAGAAGACAGCCCCCTGCCGTAGGCCAGAAAGCTGAGCAGGGGCCGGGGGCGAAGCCGGCGCCGTCGCCTCTTCATAGGAAGGCTGATCCCATGCGGTAGTTCAGGCCGGCACCCACGGGCGCTGATCGCTTCCAACTTTCAGAGCAGTCATAGGGAAAGCGGCCGGGTCTAAGCCTCCAGAACGACATGGAGCGGTTGCCCCCCTTCCCCCTGACCCGATCCTGACCCCAGCCAAGCGCGAACTGACTCGAGGGCGGGTGGTCACGAAGGTAGGTTCGACGGCGTCGTTTCAAGTCGCCAATCCGAAGAGTCGAGGCCGGCGAACCTGACTGGAACCCAACGCTTGCTCCAGCCCCCGGCCGAACGATAGCCCCCTGCCGCCTGCACTGCCTCGGGCAAAGTATCCGCCTTCTCCGCGCCGGCACTTACCCCTGCCAACAGGCCTCCAGATCCCGATCCCGCGTTGGGACCAAAAGAGGCAGCGTGCCTTGCTCTTGCGTCGCTTCATTGCCAGAAAGACCTCGGGAAGGTCATGGCCCAACTCGCAGCGCGAAGCTGTCCCCTGCCCTGCCTCGAGAACAGGCCAGCCCCGCTGTGATAGATCGACGGGGTAGGGTCGAGCTCGGAAGAGCGCGTCCATGCCAGAGATTTTCCTATTCCCTTCCCCCTCATTCTGACCTTGGTGATCCGGCACCTATGCCTTCTCTTCATGCAGCGAGCCTCTTCGTCCAGGATCCTTCTCGTCCTAGACCAGCGCCCCACTTCATGATCAAGCCGCTGCCGAACCCATACCCCCAGAGAAGCAAGGAGGACCCACGGCCAAGCGCGGTTGACCTGCGAAGGCCTCGGCCCCGAAGGGAGGCCAGTCTATTTCTTCGGCGCCTGCTCATGGAAACATTCCAATTCCAAAAGGGATCCGAAATCCGTTGCCGACCGGGCGGCGCTGACCATGGCCGAGTGAAGAACGGCGGCGGCGGGCCAGGCCGCGCCCGAAACCTCGAGACAAGCCCTGACCCTTTCCTTTGTTGAGTCCTACGACCATTCGGAACCTTCGATCCCTACGCTTCATGCTGACCCATGGGACCGGCCTAGCCCAAAAGAGATCCAGAGATAGACCCCTGCGCCTACCGAGCACCTAAGTCCAGATCGGATCTCGCTGACGCCAGCGCCGAGCCCAACGTAAAGTCCCCGAGCTCGCTGTCGGTATCTCGATACGACAACGCTTGGCCTGCGACGACGCCTCACCAGATCCTCCTCCCCGGGCCCGCCAGGGAAATGCCGAGGCCGTAACCGAGGCTTCGCCCGACCCCTCTGTTCGCCCAAGCTCGAAACCTCCCGCGGCGGCGAGAGACGCCCCTCCCCATTCGGCCCCTAATGGCCGTGGCGTAGCGCCAATGAAGACAGCGGGGTCGACGCCTCTTCACTTGAACGGCCCTGCGAGCGCGTATCCAGATCCGTAGCCGGCGCCGCGTTTTGACATGATCATAGACCCCACCCCGACCGCCGTTCTCATTCCTGCTCCACGTCTGCGCCGGCTGCCCCAGCTAAGCTCCCAATGCACGGTATTCCTTCTGCGGCGCTTCACGGAAGCGCGCACCAGAATCTTCGCAGGCCCGAGCCGAAACTTTCCCACTCTCCCCGGCCTCGGTATCGCCGGAAGCCAGCCCCGAACGTCAAGCTCTGGCCGCTTACCGCGCGAATCCAGATCGACAGGTGGCGCTTCCGTCGCTTCACGGGTAACAGCCAATCCCGACGCCCTTCAGCGTTCCCTGGCCAGTGTTTCTCCAGGAGCCCGCCCCGAATGAACGCCTGAAAAGCCAGTGCCTCGTTCGAGACCCTCCGCCGGAAAAACAGGCTGTGCCGACGCCCAGGAGGTCCAAAGCGTAATTGAACGGAGGCCTTCTGCGTCGCTTCACAGGCGCCGCTCGAGCAACTTCGTGATCAGGCGCTCGACGCCGAGCTCGAGCCCGAGGCACACCGACTCTCGGTGGCCGGCGACGTTCAGCGTCCTGACGTCGTGACGCTCGATCAGGAGCTCGATCACGTCCAGCATTCCACCCGTGTGCCCGATCGCGACCAGATCGGGATCGAGGACGCGGACCGGGCGGCCCTCTTCGCGGCAGAAGCGCAGAGTCAACTTGCAGCCTCCCGAGAGGGGCATGCGCCCGAAGATCACGGTTGCGTCCCCCAGGCGGACGTTCTCTCGCGTGCGGGGAGGGTAGCCGCGCACGAGAAGTTCGACGAGCTCGGTGAAGCACGCAGGAACCTCGCCGTCCTCCGCGCGGCGGCCCTTGGGCACGAACCCGCCGTAAGGGGTTCCGAGCTTGAACGCGGCCGCGATCCCGCCGCGGTCGGCTCCGGTCTGCCCGCCGCTAACGATCTTCAGAAATCTCTTCACGTTCGTCCCAGAGGAATCCGTATTTGCGAAGAAGTTTCGGGAGGGCCTTATGTGCCGCTTCGGTCGCCCCCTCGAGCGTGCGGAAGCGGTGCGTTTCGGACCAGCCTTCAGGGCGACTCGAAGGGAAGTTCTCGTAGTCCCAGTCTCCGTCCTTGCTCAAGGCATGCCTTCCGGTGCGGACTGCCCAGAGGATCGATCCGTCCTCCTGGACTGCACGGTCGATCACAATCCGATCGTGATCTCCGAACCGAGCGAGCTCGTACGAAAGCGGCACCGGCTCCGAATGGACGCTCTTGATCATGGACTCAACCGTGCCCTCTTCGAAGTCCTTGACGGCGAAGTCGCGCATGGCGCTCTTGTCGGCGTCGTAGGCCCTGAGGAACAACTGCTCTTCCGGGTGCCATTCGGTAGACCCCGTCCAGAGTTTGATCGGAACGAACCAGCGCCAGTCGGTCTCGCCGCGGTGGTTCGTGTAGCGCCCTTTGTGAAACTGCTTCATGCGGAAGTTGGGGATCATGTCAGGGCCTTCCAACGTGAACTCCTTGCTGCTCCATGTCGTTCTTGTTCACGCCTTCTCCTTCAGGGCCCTGTCCAGCAGGTGTTCAGGGACGTGCCAGCCGTGAGCCCAATGCTCAAGGCAGTTGGCGCAGGTGACCGACTCCCCAACGGTGACCCGGTGGGTCCTCCGCATGATCTTTGAGCTCAGGATCCACGGAGCCTTCGGGTCGACCACGAGAAAACTACGCATGCAAGAACGCATGGCGTCGACCGTCAAAACCTTTTCGCTGGATTGGTAAGGCTTGCAGATCCTGAACGCAGCGCGGTGGACGATTCTTCCCTTGGAGCTCTTCGCCGAGACGCCGATCAACGTTCTCGTATTTTGGGGGCGAGCGTCCGGATTGATCAATCCGTCAATCCTGAGCGGAACGCGCCGAAGGTTGAAGAGGAACTTCTCCTGGTCGGCGAGCTTCTTGGCCTCGGCGGCAGCGTGCCAGCGAGCGTTGAGTTCGTGCTCCACGGCCCCCTTTAGTCGATCAAGGTCTGCCTGAGAGAACGCGCTCAGGTGGCCAATGAACCGCGTGAGGTTGTAGTCCGTCACTTGGAGCGCACCCAGACCTCGAATTCCATATCGTGGTCGTCGTGCTTGCCGGCCGGCTCGCTCTTCCAAACCGTCCTGAACCAGTCGTCGTCGAGGAGTTCGCTGGGGAAGAAGGAGCCTCCGCCTTCGACCTCGGTCTTCACGACCGTGCGCAGAACCTTCGTCGCATGAGGAAAGGCAGCGCGGTAGATCTGCTCACCGCCGCAGACGAAGACCTTGCCGTCGCCGAGGACTTCCGCCAGGTCCAGCGCGCTGAGGATATCGGTCGAGACCATGACGCCCTCAGGGACCGGGTATTCGGCCCTGCGCGTCATGACGATCGTCTCCCGCCCCGGAAGCGGACGCGAGCCGATCGACTCCCAGGTCTTGCGCCCCATGATCAGCGGGCACCCAGCGGTCTTGCGCTTGAAGTACTTCAGATCGGAGCGCTGGTGCCACGGCATTTTTCCGCCCTTGCCGATCACGTCGTTCAAGGAGGCCGCGACGATCAGAATGACTTCAGACATTGGGGTCCGCCTTCGGAACGAACGTGGGGCCGCGGTAGCCGCAGGTGCAATTCGGCCAGGGGTTATGCCCGCAGCGAGCCTGCTTGCGGAGCGTCTTGTTCTCGGCTTCGAGCTTCGAGATCCGTTCGCGCAGCGCTTCGATCAGCTGCGGAGCGTGGATCGTCGGCCGCTTGTCGCCGCGGGGCGCCTTCTCGCGAAAGTAGCCGCAGCCGGCGTATTCGCTGTTGTCGAGATCGATCACTCGCCGATCAACTCCAAGACCTCGACCGCGGCGACGTGGTGCTGCGTCGTCGTCGCCCAGGACCTGAGCGTGGACTTGAGCGCTCCCTCCTTCGCCTTGAGCGCCGCTTCGAAATCTCTGGCCGCTCGATCGAGTTCGGGCTGCACGAACTTCTTGAACGCCTCGTCGATCAGAGGGGCAGAGATCTCCTTGACGAACTCCTTATCGTTCAGCTGGAGGATCACCTCGAACGCGAAGAAGGCGAGCTCAGGGTCGATCGCGCGCTGGGTGCCCCCCCAGATCAAGTCCCGCTCGCGGCGGATCCGCTCGTAGATCTCGCCGTCCTCTCTGCCTTGAAGGATCTCCAGGAAGCCCTTGTCCTTCTCCTCGCCTTCCTTCTCTTCACTCACCCAGGATCTCCTTTAACTGCTTCAGCGCTTCCTCGCAGCGCTCGCGCGCCGGAACGTCGTTGATCAGGCGCGCGTGGCTCGCGCACCTCTCCATGATTTTCACGCAGCGCTGGCGCTGGCGCTTGCTCGTTCGCTTGATCAGCCAGGCGTTCTCAGCGTTGGCAGCCAGGCAATGGATCAGCCAGTTGATCGCGTTGCGCAACTGGACGTATTCGTTCTGCTCACAGATCTCCTCGAGCAGCGTCTTGCGCTTGGTCTTGTCGTCCTCGAGCAGCCTGACCTTCTCGATCAAGTCGTTCCGCTCGTCGAGCATGTGCAGAATCAAGCCCGCGCTGACGCTCAGGTGGCAGGCCCGATCCTCGCCGGCGTCGTTCGCTTCTTTCCGGAGCTCGGACAGACGCTTCATGTATGCGTCGCTGATCACTCGCCCTCCACCGTCACGAAGACTCCGTAGGTCGGGTCATTGAACACCTGGCCGAGCCGGCGGTCGTCGTCCTCGGCCCAGGCGTAGATCTGGTAGCGACGGCGCACGATCTCTTCGCGCTGCTCGTCGCTCAGGAGCTTGGCCCAGTAGTCAGCCTTCGACTCCTGCTCGAGGGCGGCGCGGAGTTCGGAAGCCGAGTCGTATGCCTGGACGTTCATGCCTCCCTCTTCGCTCTCAAAGCGCATGAACTTCAACGAACACCTCTGACGCACAAGAACCCTCGATCCGTTCCACGTCCGTGCGTCCTGATTTGCCCTCTGCCGAGGAATCTGGCAGGAATGAATCCGCAGGAAATGGAGCGCGCTAGACCACGAGACGTTCGCTGACCTCTGAATCCAGAGCTCGCGAACAAGCGGAAGCGTCGGCGGTGCCTGATCACGCGACAACCATATCGAATGTCTCGGACATGTTCACGGAAAACATTGGTTCAACACGATTCCGCGAGACCCGACGATTCCGCGAGACCCGGCGACGCCGTTTCCGATCGAGCGACTGAAACCGCACCCCTGACTGGCCCGTATGCTGAATTTCCTGAGAAGGGGATTCAAAGCGGACCCCTGCCCGGCTCCGACATAACGTCTAAGTCCATGCGATCGGCCCCGCTGTGTCCCAGGGGTCACTTGGACGTGAAACATGAAGTTGATACTCCGCTTCCTGCGATTCAGCGCAACTCCCTCACCGTCTTGCTCTGTCGGCCCTGAGTCCCCGCCCGCGGTTCCGCTGGAAACCGCAGCCATGGCGGGCCGTTCGATACAGCCTCCGGACCGGGTTTCCTGGTATTCCAAAGTCGTTCGTCGACCCCGATCCGATCGAGCAGCCCAGGCCCCTGGCGCGAACTCTTAGCCGCCTGGGCAGAGGCCCTCTCGTCATGCTTCTACAGCGCCTTCTTCTCACACCCACGAGGAGCACGTCCAACCTGAGGACCGAAGGAGGCCGAGTCCGTAAACTCGATTCTGAGCCCTGCCGAACATGGTGATCTCGATTGGCCAGCGACCCGTCAGGTCCGCATTCCCGACCGACCGGAGCAATCCGCGACCGCGAGTCCACTTCCTCAGGCGCCTCCTCCTCAAAACGGATCGAGTCCTAAGCCCCAGCTGAAGAAGTCGCCTCGGCCCTCAGGGCTTCTCATTCCGCTTCCTTGCGATCGGTGAAGGCCGAACGACCCGCCGAGCCTCAGTCCATACCCCATGAGCGCGGGGGTCAAGTTGGTCCGCAGGCGCCTGGATCGACTCATGTTCGTCCTGACCAGAGGCCAACATTTCTGAACAGGCCCGATCCAAACGACGCCGTCTGACCCGTCCCCAGAGATCGGTTGAAGAGGAATGTGTATCCAGGCGTTGGGCAGCCCCAGCCGTGACCTAGCTTCAGCCCGAACCCGAAAAAGTCATAGCGCGCCGCTCCGCGACACCTCCTACGATTCATTGAACAGGCCTCGAAAGCGGTGAGATCCAAAGCCCGAGACTCGACCCAGCCCGAGGCCGGCGGCGATTCGGACCAGAGTCCCGCCCCAGTTGGAGTAGGTGAAGCCCCATTCGCAGTGCGTGCCGGCGCCGAGGTTTCCCAGGCGTGCCGCGCCCTTATTTCTTCTCCGGCGCTTCATTCTGATCCCTGGCCGCACCCGAGGTCGTGATCAAGTCCAATTCCGGAGTGAAAGCCGACTGCCCGCGAGGGGACCTCCATGCACCCAGACCCGAATCCCCAGGCTCTATCTCGTCCGTAGCCCATGGCGCAGTCGCGTCCGATACCTCCGGGCGACAGTGAGAACCGCGCCCGTCGTCGGCGATTCCTCATTGACCGCGCACCCCTCGCCCATAGTCGCAAAGCAGTCCGAGCCCGTAGAACGTTACCGTCGCCGCGACGCCCGGCGAGAGGGGAAGGCCTTCACCGAAGGCGACGCGAAGCCCAGTGGCTGCGTGGCGCCTCTGGCCGCGGCCTCTAATTGGCCCCCTGCAGACCACGACTTTTCGCCGGAGCCGCCGCGTCAACTTTCGATCCCCTCGCCGCGGTAGAAAGCCAGTCCGTATCCCCACCACACTTTCTTGGTGCCCCTTGAGACACTTCCTCCCCCGACCGCAATTCTGAAGGGCCCTTTGATCCCGCCGACTCCCCAGCACTTCCAGGACCCATACCCGCAACGCATTCCATGAATGGAGAATAGATCGTCGGTCTTGGTGAAGAGGCCGCCCTGCGCTCGCCGTCGTCTTTTCATGGAACAGGAATCTCGAAAGTTAGAGTGATCACGCGCGGAGGCGCGATCCCGTTCGCAATCAGGGTCATGGTCGTCGTGCAGCGCGCGTTCCCCTGGCCGTTGCCTGCGAAGTATCGCAGTCCGCTCGAACCAGGAGCGAACACAGGGAACTTGCTGAAGCCTAGGCCGACTCTGCGGAGCTCGAGCCCGAGCGCTCGGAAGTGCCAGCCGGAGTGAATGCGGCGTCGTCTGCGGTTCATGGGAGAACGTAGTCTCCGAATCCGTAGTAGCGCGTCGTCTTCCAGTCAATCAGGGACCCCTTCTCGGACAAGGCGTCCGCGACCGCTGCGGGGGAAGGGTCGCTCGGAACGTAAAAAGTGACGAGCGGGGACTCCGCAGCCGGCCTCGCAGTCAACTCCCGTTCCTTCAGACTCGCCCTGGCCCGATCCGTCGAAGCTCCTGAGGCCCAGGCCTATGTTTTCCCATAGCCCGTAGCCAGAGGTCGAATAGGTTGCGTCGAGCCGAACTCGCCGTCGCCTCACCATGAGGAATCGCTCACGATCGCCATGCGGAGGTCAACGACACAGCGCTGAAGCCCGCAGCCCATAGAGAAAGCCCGAGAGGAACCAACAGCCCGCTCGGTGGACCTGCCCAAGAACCCGAGGCAGGTGTATTCCGCGTTCGACAGACCGCGGCCTAGTCCTTTGCCAATCCCAATGGACCAGCGCCTTTGGACCGCAGCAGCAATTCTGGATCTTCTCTTCATATCGACCAACACGTTTCGCGCATAAGGCCCCGCCCGATCATGGACTCGCAGCCCGAGCTCAACTCGTCGGGGAAAAAGCAGGCGCGTCCGAACGTCAACCCAAATAGACTCCCTCCCGACCCGAAGGAGCTTCGCTGGCCCGTGGCCGGCTCGAGCTTCCCGCCGCGGTAGTAGAAGAACGTGACCCGGCGCCTCTTGCGGCTCACCATGCCCTCGACCGGCTGACGCCGACACCGGACGATCTCATGGCCCCGCTGCCGATACATGACCTCATGAACAGACCATGAATTCGAAGTCCATGGCCATACGACGCCCTCAAGCCTCCGCCCGACGACTTTATGTGAATGAGGTGTCGCTTTCGACGAATCATGGAATTTTGAGCCTGACCCTTCCTAGTCCGCAGTAGAGACCGGTGGCAATGCTGCGACCCAGGGCAACGCCTGCTCGATTGGAAACAAAGAAAAAGGGGGTTCGTGTAACCCCTCTCCCAAAGACTCGGCTGCAGCCAAACCCAGACCCAAACCCAGACCCGCGGAGCCCGAGCGCGCCGCCCTTGTATCTTCGACGCCTCATACCGGAGTCCTCAGAGCCATGCCACTGCTCGACCTCCAGGCGCCGTGGCCAACCCTGGCACCGCAGCCGACTCCAGTGTGCGCGCAGCCCGAGAACCTCTTCAGGCCACGGCCGTTCAGGCCTCTGCCCCGGAGGCAATTGAGCCCCCAGCTGACGTTGAGCGCAGCGCGCGCCTCAATTCGGCTCCTCCTCCTGCGCCTCACCTACCTCAGCGCTCCCAGCCGCTCCAGTCGCTCAGCGCCGCCTCGGCCGAGCACTCGCGGATCCCGTCCTGGCGGCCCTGGTGGTGACCAGCACTCCAGGCGTCGTGGTAGGCCTCCACCAGGAGCTCCTTGTCTTCGATCTTTTCCCAGAGCTTGCACCACGCCGGGTTGCTCTGGGCGACCTTCTCTACGTCCCTCACGTAACCTTCTCCTTGAAGTCCCTGACCGCTCCCCTCAGGGCGCTGAGTTCCCGCAGGGCGAGGTAGAGGTCCGACACGAAGTCGCGCTTGATCGCCTCCTCTTCCCAACGAGCCACGCGATCGTCCCAGTTCGACAGTCGCTCCCCGCTCAGCTTGACCAGGTATTCGAGCTCGGCGTCGTTGATCTTTCTTAGCTTGTGGTTACCCACGCGGCCTCCAGAACTGAGGAGTGTAGTAGACGTAGTGCCCTTCGACGCAGATCCAGAGCTTGCCGTTGAGCTCGCCGTCCACTTCGACGGCGTTCGGGCTCAGCCACGTCACCTTCTGTCCCTGCTCGGGCGCACGGGCGCTCGTCGCAATCCAACTACTCTTCGTCATGCCTCTCCTTGCCAATCTCCCACTGGCAGTCGTCGCAGATTCTGCGGCGCTTCCCGTCGTAGGTCATTCGGCGCGAGCAGTATCGATCCGTGCAGACTGGATCCCCGCAACGGTAGCAGGTCGCTCTCGTCGATCCAGTCCCTTCGCCGATCGCACCGCCGAGGCCTCCGACTTGGATCCCAGCGGGGGCCTTGCACCCTCCGTTGCTGATCTTGCAGGAGCGGCGCTCCGTCATGCCCTACCGCTCCTCGGCGATCACGTTCTCGACCTCGAGCGACGAGTCGCCGGCCTCGTCCGTGCAGCTGTAGCAGAAGCTGGGCCCGTCGATCAAGCCCTCTTCGTCGGCCTTCTCCTTGGCCTCCTCTTCACTGCTCGCGCGGACCGTGCCGACGAACTTGCAGCCCGAGAAGGTGACGTAGATCGAATACTCTTTCTCGTCGCTCACGCCCCGACTCCTTCCGCGGACTTCACGGAGCCGATCAAAGCGGCGAGACTGCCCTCGATCCCGGGCACGGCCTCGAGCGCACCCTTGACCGTCTCGTCCCAGCCATTGACGCGCTTCTCGATCTCACCCTCGAGCGCGAAAATGATCGGGTTCGGCAGGTCGCTGCCGATCTCGATCTTGGTGCGCCGAATGGCGATCGCCGTCAGGGCCTGCATGGCCTTGACCTTCTCCTGCTCAAGCGACGCCTCAGCGCGCCTGCGTTCCTGTTCGTTCATTCTGATCTCCTGTAGCGAGAGATTCCCCGGAGGAGTCCATGCCCTCTCGAGAATCCCGTGGTGTTTCTTTGAAAGCCCCTAGACAGCCAAGGCCTCGGCCACGCTTTCCCGACTCTGAGCCCGACTCCGAATCGGAAGCCGCCTGCACCCGGAGCCCTTCTCCTTAGACGCCTCACCTGACGCCGTACCAGCCGGTGCCGAGATATCGACTTCGGAAGGATCCTACCGAATACCAGCGACCGAACCCCTGGCTGAACTCAAGGCCGAGGCCGTTTGCGTAATCGAGCCCGAAGCAAACCTCCTGGCAGACGCGTCCGTGGCGAATCCTCCTCACCGATAGCCCCAAACATGGCCCTTGCTTCGATAGCAACCGAGGCCATACGGTCTGCCGCCCCCGGCGCCCAAGCCAGAGAAGGCCCCGGACCCGAAGTGGTAGCCAACCCCAAACCCAACGAGCACGATCGATCGATACCTTCGAGGAAAAACGAACGACCTAGACCTCCTGTTTCGCAAACGATTCAATCAAGTCCTCAATACGGCGTGTAGTTGCCTTCGTCCCCTCGGCCCTGAGCCCTCTCTAGCCCAGTTCCCCTCCACCTCGGGTAACGGCCTTCTGGCCGACAGCCCCGCCCAGCAAAAACGCTGAGCAGGCCGCAGCCGAAGCCGAACATAAGCCCGCAGCAGATCGCGTCCGAAGAGGCATACGAGAACCTTTTCCTGCGCCTCAAGGAACGAGCCTTCCCAGCGCGTATCCGTTTTCCCTGTCGAGCCCGGTGCCGACCGAGACCGTGGGAAAGTAATGGCCGACGCCTCTAGCAAGGCCGATCGCTTTCCAGCAAGAGAATCGACTCAATCCGTACCCCTGCCACGTTGTCAAAATGCACACGCACGAAGGCCTTCGCCTGCGCCTCACCGGAATGACTTTCCGCCCATGCCCCTGCCTAGACCTCTGCCCCGAAACGACGTCACGAACGAGTGAGCATTGAGCAGGCCCATTCCGATCAGGTTCTTGACACCGGACCCAAAGGCTGCTTCGGTCCCGGACCCGTATCCGTGCCCGCTCGGGAAGTTGTTGAACCTCAGGCGCTTCCTCCCTGCCCTCAGCACGCTTCGCTCTCTCCGTCCATGACGTTGGGGTAGCCCAGCCTGCGGTGCTGCTCCTCGAGGTCATGAAGCGCCCTGTCGATTCGCTCAGCGTCCTTGACGGAGACGCCGTCGAAGGTTTTCGGGCTGTCCCCCATGCGCCAATGAAGAATCAAGTTCGAGGCGATCGCATGCGCAACCTTCTTCGCCTCGCGCCGGTTCACGGAACGAGCTCAAGGATTTCGTCCACAGTGAACAGCTTGCACGCCGCCATGAGGTCTGCGACCTCGACTCGATCGCCGCTCTGATTGGCATAGAACTCAGGCTGATCGTCTTCAACTGGCTTCTTGTCGAGGAGTGCCTCGAGCGTCTGGTTCATTCCCGCCAGGAGCTCGAGGAGGTGCGCGCTGTCCCAGCTGCCCTTGTCGGCGACCTCCTCCACCGAGGGAAGGTCTAGGCCCGCCGGAACGCGGCCGTTCATGTGATAGCCGCGCTCCGCGAGCGCCTTGACCAGCTTGTAGTGAGCGTTCCTGCTGACCTGCTTGTTCTTGGAGTAGATCGCCGGAATGAATTGGACTCGGGCCTCGGCGATCTCGTAGGTCCCGTCGTCGCAGCGGATCATGGTCATGCCTCGGACCCCTCGGTGACCACGTCGTTCTCGCTGACCTCGTGCTCCTGGACGTCGACCGCGATCCACCAGTTCGGGTGAATGCTCTTCTCCTCGAAGAAATCCATGACCGTCTTCTGGATCCGGTCAGCGAGCTCGTCGTCGAGCTTGCGGGAGTCACCTCCCTTGTAGCCAGGGGGCCAGTATTCGGACCAGTCTCCGCCGCCGTAGTCGTGGTCGTAGAGGGCCTCTCCGATCTGCTCGAAGGGAGAGCAGGGCCGCAGGCAGGACGAGAGGTCTTCGAGCGTCACCTGCTTGACACGCGCCGTGAAGAACCGCTCACCCCCTTCGAGGTCCATGCCCACCTTGAAGTCCTCGATCGCCTCTTCCCGACTGTCGTAGAAGGTGCTCGACCAGACCTCTTCGTTCTGACTGGCTGCGTATTGTTCGCTCATGGGATCAGCCTTACCTCTCCACGCTTCTGATCGATCGCCTTCTTCGTGCAGTCCGGGCAGAGATCTTCCGTCCGGTCGTAATGAGGGAAAGAGCCCCAGCCGCCCGAGGTGCAGTGACTCCAGCCCTTAGGCGGCATAGCGCCGGCAAGAGCCGAGCAGAACGTGTAGGGCTCAGACCGGTGGTGACACCAGTCGCAGGTCGCGACCACCGTTTTGATTTCTTTGATCATTCAACTTTCCAGCAAAACGCCGTCAGGGCAGCCGCCTTCTTCCTTGGAACACACTTCACCGGCGCCGCCTTGGTAGTCGAACAAGTCCCCGTCCACGAAGGGGCGCTTGCACGTCGCGCACCTCCCAACCCGGAGGAACAGGGTGTCCAGGCGGTGATCGCACGCGACGACGATCCGATCGTCCTCAGGACAGACGCAGCGAGCTCCGCCGCAGTTAGCACAGTACACGCCCTTGTTTTCACAGCGGACGCAGGCCCAGCCCTTCTTGATCTTCACGAGCGCTGCTCTAGCTGGGCCAGGTCCCAGAGCGTCAAGTGGTGGTCGGACCGATCGCGCTCGCGACAGAGCTCGGGCAGCACGCGCCCAGACCCGTCTCGGGGGCACGCGCCGCAGGTTCCCCAGCAGCCGTTGCGGGACAGCTGGCTGAGCGCCGACCGGATCTTCCCGCTGGGGCGAGTCCAGGGCTCACTCACGATTCCTCCTTCTTCGGCCTGGGCTTCTTGCTGTCCTTGTAGTCCGTGCAGTAGAAGCCCGAGCCCTTGAAGATCACGCCTCCGCCCGACCCAATCAGCCGCCGAAGTTCGTGCTCGCTGCACTCCGTGCATTCCGTCAGCGGGTCAGAGCTCATGGGCTGGAAGTGATCAAAGCGGTGACCGCAGTTTCTGCAGACGTAGTCATAGGTCGGCACGGTCGTTGCCCTCCTCGAGCTCCCGGGCTCGCTTTTTGATCTGATCCTCGATTCGCTTCCAGCGCTCGTACATTCCGCTGACAAGCAAGCAGGCTCCGACGATACCCAGGAATATCGCAGCAAAGCTCATTCAGCAGGTGTATCCGTCAACCTTGACGAACTTGGTCTTGGCCGGGTGGGCGCGGAACGCTCGCGAAGAGACGATCTTCTTCTCGAGCCTGGCTCGGTGATCGTCGTCGGTGTAGCAGGCGATCAACACCCACTCGCCGCCTTCCTTCCGGACGCCAATGTCGTCCTCGGCTAGAACGCCGTCGCTGAGCAGGCGCGCATGCAACTTAATGGCTGAGGGCTCACTGCTCACCGCGGCACTCCTTCATGGCCTCGTAGAGATCCTCCCAGCGCTCCTCTTCGTAGAGCTTCTCGAGCTCGTCCCAGCGATCAATGAGGCCCCTCCACTCAGGGTTTGCGTCGCCGACGCGCTCGAGGTTCTGCCGCCACTCCTTGGGTGCGACGGCGAGCAGACGGAAACAGCGGCCAATGTCAGCCGGGTCGAGGGGGGTGGCCGGCTTGTAGCTGTAGTTCTTGAACACGCCCCAGATAACAAGCGAGCTCAAGCCCGTGTCCCAGCTGTTCCGCCATTCGTACTCGTCCGAATAGTCGAACCTCGATTCGCCGGCTTCGCTGGGCTCGCAGTCCTTGTGGTCCTCAATGAAGCCATTGCTAGCACCGACGAGGACGTTGATCGAGCAGGGCATGGCGACCTTCTGTTCAATGCCGCAGTGAAGGCAGCGGAAGCTGTTGGGGCCCATGACGACGTGCTTGGCCTCCTGCTCACCTTCCTCGCACTCGATATCGTGAGATCCGCCCTCTCGATTGAACTCAATCGACCCACTCACCGCCGGCTCCTCGGCCACTTGATATGACCGCACTGCCTCGCCTCGTCCCAGCACCCTGAGCGCTGGCCAATCTCAGCGGGCTCGCTGAACACGGTCGCCCCCTCGGGCAAGGTATCGAGGCAGTCTTCGCAGACGGCGCCATGACCCGGAGAGTAGAAGACGATCGGCACTACTTGACCTCGATCACGCTCAAGGCGCCGTCGCAGTTGAAGGCCTCCTGGTAGATCTCGTCCAGGTCGCCGAGCTTGCGCCAGCCCCCCGGCAGGACCGGAGGATTGACCGCCTCGATCGCGTCGAGTTCGTTGGCGGCCTCGACCTGCCTCTGCTCGAGCAGGTTGTCGAAGAAGTTGATCCAGGCGACAACGTAGGTCTTCATTTAGAACCCCGATTCAATCGTTTTGCAGTTTTCGCAGTCCGAGTCGTCCGTGCATTCTTCGCACGCAAACCATTGATTCCAGCAATCGGCGCAGAGAATGGCAGGGCTATCAAACTCAGCTTCGTTCGTGCAGCCCGGTCGAGAACATGGCTCGTAGCTCATTTCTTGTAGCGAGGGTGGGCCTGCTCGGCCTTCTCGGACGCGAGCTCGGACAGGTCGCGATACTCCTTCGCGATCTTGTCGTCCCCGTCCACGAAGGCGTCCTTGGCGTAGTCGAGCAGCCACCTGCTCGCCTGATCCCAGCCCGAGGAGATCCCGAGCAGGTAGCTCTTATTGCAGTTGGGGCATTCTCCGCTCTCGCTCATGAGCGATACACCAGAGGGCCGAGCTCCCAGGGCAGCCCCGTCCGCACACCCAACTGCCTGGCCTTCGGAGCGTTCTGAATCATGGAGCAGAGCTCTTCGACGCGCTCGGCGAGCGAGCAGCCCTCCTCGTGGACGAACTCGGCCTCGAGACACTCGGGGCAGCGCGTGAGCTCGAAGGCGTGTCGTTCGAGAATGCTGCTGACCGCGTGGTCGTGGATCTGGGCGAGGTTCAGCCTTACGGCTTCCTGGTGGGTCAGTTCCTTCACAGCGGTCCCTCCATGCTCGAAACGGGATCCCCGAAACTCTCGGCGAGGGACGCGAGAATGCGGCGGGCGTCGGCGACGGCCTCGGGCAGCGTCTTGCGCTGGACCATGAAACTAGCCTTCGTGGGCTCGCCCTTTCGGTCTCGGCGCACCATGAACATGCGCGCCAGGGAGACCTCGACCTCCCCGTTGCGCCAGCGGACCTCGGCGCTCTGCTTCTCGCACCAGGCGACCGCCGCGATCAGGGCGAGGGTCGCGTCCAGGTCGATCGTTGCCGGAGCTTGCTCCTGGATCGCCATGCCTAGACCTCGAGCTTCTTGATCTTTGCGTAGCACTTCTTGCCGAGGCGGGTCACGCCCCACAGCTGAATCTGGCTGATCAGGTAGCGGCTCGCGCGGGGGCCGATAGCGCCCTCGAATCCGTTGAGCCTGACCTCCTCACAGAATCGCCAGACGAAGTCGATCGCGCCTTCAGTGCGCCCGAGCAGCTTGGCGAGCGCAGCAGCGTTCTCCGGCGTGTTCTTGACCTGCCAGATCAGACAAATCTCGTGATCTTCGTAAGCCTTGCCGCGATTTGCGGCCGACTTGGTCGGAGTGCGCTTTCCGGTCGTAGCAGCCATGGACTCTCCTTGCTCGTGAGACTAGTTCTAGCAAAAGGGTCCGACGGATACATCTAGCTTGTTCTAGGAAATCGCAATCTCTTTATTTAGGCGCCGACGCAGGCGTCCCTGTCAAGTCCACGCCCAGCCCAGCGACTAAGGCCCCAGCCTGACTCTCCCCACCATTCCTGCACGGCATAACCGTGCGAGCTACCAAGGCCGCACCCCGCCTCATTGGAGCAGAGGCGGGCTGCCTTCCTGCCAAAGATCACGGAACGACAAAGAGGAGCAACGTGAGAGAAGCGCCGCCGCCTCACTCGCGCTCCCAGAGCTTGCGCGGCCGCGCCGCCTCCTTCTCGGCCTCGATCCGCTCGTGCTCGAGTTGCTTCTCAGCCTCGATCTTTTCCTGCTGGATCCTGTATTCCAGGTTCGCCTTGGAGGACTTCAGCACCATGACCGCAAAGATCGCCATGCAGACGATCCCGGCCAGAGACGCGATCGCGACCGCAGCGAACTTCCAGGGACCCCAATCCTCTCGACTCATTCTTGACTCCAGTTCCAAGCGAACTCTCGGTTCTTCCCTCTTCCGAACCAGCGCCCCGAGCCTACACCTGAGCACCGACGGACCCCAAATCCTTCGCCGTATTGGTGATCAAGGCCTCTCCTGCTGCCCGGTAGAGCATGAACAGGAACGAACCAGCGCGCGTTCCTGCGCCTCCGCCTCACCAGCGAAGCCCCATAGCAAGGGCGTAAGGACGCTTGGTGCCGATCCCCCAATGACAACCGAACGCCGTTGCAGCGCCGGACCACCTAAAAAGTCCCAACTTCCAGACGTAGGACCCGCACCCCCAGTGCCGATCCATGCCGAAGCCGCGGCGGTGAAAGACAGGGGGCCTGCGCTTCCTCCTTCGCTTCATTCGCCCCACCCCGCCGCCCGGCAAAGACCCCAGCCGTGCGAACTCCTGTAGTAGTTCAAGCCATTGATCAAAGACGAGCCGACGTTGCACTCGAGGCCAATGCCCCAGATCGCTGGCGAGTATCCGACCTTCATGCGGCGGCGCCTAATCACAGCCCCCTCCCCCACCAATACAGTCGGAATCCCGTCCCACAACCTCTTCCGAAGACGGGTCCCGAGTAGCCAATAGATCGGCAGAGCCCAACGCCCCAGGCGATCCTTCCGTTCTGAGCGCCCGCAGCGAACTCCAGCCCGCGGGCCTGGGGACCACATTTCCCCTACGGCGCTTCACTGCCAAAACGCTTCCGTGCCGACGCCGACCGCGCGATTGACGCCGGCTCCATAGCAACGAAAGGTCTCCGAGGTTCCGCAGACAGACCGCAGAGCGAACCTCTGGTACATCCCGCCAAGCGCGTGGTAAAGGCCCCTGGAGGTTGCCCTGTTCTCACAGTTGAGGTGTCTGGATCTGCGACGGCGCTTCACGGATAAACCCAGCCGAACGATCTGCGAAGCCCGCGTGCGGGAGGGGGGGGCTTTTGGCCAGGCCGGCGCCTCCAAAGGAAGAACACAGACCAACGCCCACGTTAAGCGCTCTCCTAATGAACATGAACTTGTGGTGCAGGGCGCGCCTCCCTCTTCTACTCACCGTCTCCCCTTACCTCGTCCGTGCGACCGCGTCCGCGCGACCACCTGACGACGAGGGTCATGCCCTCTTCCCTGCCTCTGCTTGGGCCGAGACCTCCTCAACTCCTTCCTCCGCTCCTTCTCGCGCAGCGCTCGCTCGTCGAGCTCCTTCTTCGCCTTCTTGTAGAGCTCCTCGAGTTCCTCGAGGTCCGAATCGATTGAAGGCGAACTCGAGGAGCAGTCAACCATGACGACCGCGTCGGTGCTTGCCGACGAAGTCGTGAGGTTCGTATCCCTCGACTGCTCGTGCCCGCTGCAGACCGTGAACGGACAGCGGTGCTTGGGGTATCCGCAGTCGCCCGGCTTTTCGGTGGACCAGATCACTGCTCGTCAGGTCGGGCGAGTCGCCAAGCGGCGATCGTGTAGTCCTTTTCGTTCTCTCTCTCTTCATTGAGGTAGCGAACATGATCCGCTCCGGAATCCCAGCCCGTATCTACGAACACGCCCTTGACGCCCGTGAGCTTATTGATCACCAGGTCGCCGTTCTCGATCTCCTTCGTGCGCGAATGAACAGCGGCGACGCCGCCGACGCAATCGCAGCGCGCTCGAGACGGGCCAATGACCACGAAGGCAAAGCAGGCGACGCTGGAAACAGCAGCAATCCAGAGCAGCGTTCCATGATCGTCGCCCTTGACCACTGCGCCGACCGCGCCGACGGATTCCTTGAGACTCACGTTACTCCTCCTTGAGAGGCAAGTTCTCGTCCACGAAGCGAAGCAGGCTGATCGCGTCGGTGAAGCTCGGGCGCTTGCCGTTGAGCTTCTGCACGGCGCCGAAGCCCGGGAGCTCCAGAATGAAGGAGAAGGGCGTGATCGTCACGAGCACGCCGTCTCCGCGCACCCAGGCCGACCGGCCGGCCCGGTCCCAGTTGGGAACGTCTTCCGGCTGAATCTCCCTCGGGGGATTCTTCAGAGTCAGGGTCGCGCCCTTCGTCTCCAGTTCGTCAACCTGCCCGCAGTCGCACACCCGCTCCGGATTCGCCTTGCAGAGCACGCAGGGTCCGACGGAGACGCGAAGGAGGCGATCCTCGGCCCGGTCGCGTTCGTGGTTGCGAATCGCGCTGAAGACAGCGTGCTTCTTGATCGAGCAGATTGCCGAGTCGCGCGCGCGATCCCGCTCTTTCTTCAACTTCTCGAAATTATGCCGAGCGCTCTCGACTTCCTTCCAAAGGCGCTGGTTGTGCTCCTCCCACTCGCGCTTGCGGCGCTCCGTCTCGCGTTCGATCTCCATGCGCATGCGCTCCTCGCGCTCGCGGCGCTCCTCACGGAGGAGGTGCTCCTGCTTAGCTCGAGCCCTCTTCTCCAGGTTGGACCGGACGAGCTCATGAACCGTAGGCAGGCCGGTCTCGTCCTCGCGCCCGCGATCTCGTTCCTTCAGCTTTTCGATCCGCTCCGCCGGCCTCTGCCTCCACTCCTCGACCTGGAGCCTGATCTTTTCGACCGTCCTCAGATACGCCTCCCGCTTGGCGGCCTGCTCCCGCTTGCGGTCCATTTCCTCGCAGCGCTTACGCAGGCTTTCCAGCGCACTGCTGACCCGCTCATGCCTCACGTAAGCAGGCTCCCAGAGCGTCCGTCCCTTCTCCCGCTCAGAACTATCACTCATGCTCTTGACCTCCACCGTTCATGACCTTGTAGACCGTCTTTCCCAAGTGACCCTGGATCAACTTGGCCCCGGCCTTCGTTGGGCGCAAGTTGTGGTAGCTGTTCCGATAGATCAGGCCGGAGTCGAGGAGCGCCTCGACTGCCTCCTGTCGATCCGTCACGTATCCCGCGCCGATCCGCCTGCACTTGTTGCACTTGTAGCGGTAGTAGGACTCGCAGCTGCACGAATCGCATGCGAAGTCGAGGATCTCGAGCTCGGCCTGCGTGAACTCGACGTTCACTTGCCTTTCGCGACCTCAAAGCGGTCCTGCAACGTCGGCGGCACGCTCTCCCAGTTATCCTTCGCGATCCGGAGCAGCAGCTGATCGATCCCCTTCCTACTCGCCCCGAACACCTCCGGCACGCTTCCGAAGGAGAGCGCGCCGAACGCGATCCGGTAGAGAAACCAGAAGTCGGGCTCGCTGACCTTGATCTCTTTGGTTTCGACCTTGTTGACCTTCACGCTCATATCGACCTCCTTACGCGACGCATTGTCTAAGATCGCCGGCCCCGATTCCATAAGATCTCGAGATCCCCCGAAGAGAAGTCGACTTGGCGCAGGACCAGCCACCTCCGCCCTTGCCGAGCGACCTCCTGAGTCCCCTGGCCCTGAAGGAACCGACCGCCGCCCCGCTGCGCCGAAAAACAACTCGCCGCCGCCTCATAGCTCGCGCTCCATGGCGCGCTTCCCCAGCAGGCTTAGCCCACGTCCGTCCGGGCTGTAGCCGCGGTCGACTGCTTTCTCGATCAAGATCATGACGAACTCGCGCGGATCCTCGCAGTAGATCGCCTCGGCGAGCAGTTGGCGGTAGTTCTTGGCGTCCTCTTCGTCGCTCAGGAATCGGTCGGACACGAGTCCACCCTTCTCAGTTCGCTCGCCTTGCAACTCACCGTCGTGAACTCCAGGTCGCCGACGAGCTCGGTGTTCGTTCTCCAGATCTCGACGATCAAGTCGCGTCCGTCGGGGGAGACCCAGACGACGCTTCCCTCTTGACCTTGCTCAACGCGCCCGCCGTCAGAAGCGGGGCGGTCAGGGTCGAGGTAGACCAAGACCGAATCGAGCTCTTCGTAGGCCGCGCTCACAGAGGGACCTCGAACACGAATTCCCTGGGCCCGGCGGCAAAACAAACAGAGACCGAGCGACCGCTGTAGCTGGTCATGTTGACCGGAACTTCCTTCTCTACAGTGATTCTGGGGAGGTAGGTGCCGCAGATCATGCACATGCTTGGGCGCAAGGAAATATGGTGGTCAGTCGGAAGACCGAGCTCAGCTTTCAGCTTCTCGTGAATGAGCTCTGTGAAACGAGGCGCGGAGACCTGAACGCTCAGGCGGAAAGCTTCTGGGTGCTCGCCCCGCCTGCACATGTCGCGCAGGCGACTGGCTACCTCTTCAGGGGTGGGTAGCTCGGCCGAGGACCTGGCGCGCTTCCTGGACGTTGAGTCGGTTGTCATGCCTATGGGCAGGTAAATGGGCCCCCGCCGGGACCTGTTAGAACTTCTCGGGGACCTCAGGATCGTAGGGAGGAATGTGGAGGCCTCGCCTACGGAGCTCCTCTTTCGCTCGGTCAAACTGCTCGACCTCGACGTTGGACTTCGACTCGACAAGGGCAATGCCCGAGGTCCGGGCGATCAGGCCATTGCGAGCGCTCAGCGGATCCTCGACGCGAGCGTACGCCCAGCGATCGGCTAGGAAGATCTTGTTCCCGTTCTCGTCGGTGAACCCTAGCACGCCATGCATGCTGCGAGTGGGTCCGCTCTTCGTCCACCAGGTCGCAGCAGCGCTCCCTCGGTCGTCGTATCGAACGACGAGCCAAAGATCGCCCTGAAGAGACCCGCTCTCAGAGGCGGCTTTTCCTTCGTTCACGCAAGCAAGCGTGATCACGTAAACGCAGGTCAAGAACACGAGGAGCGCAAAGGCAGAGAGAACGATTCGATCGTTCTTGCTCACGATACCTCCCCCATGACCGTCACCTTCGTGTTCGGGGGCACTTCGAGGCGCAGGGCCTCGCTGTAACCCTCCCAGGACCGCTTCTGAGGAAACAGGTCGCCGTCCTCTTCGTCGACCTTGCTGACTGCGAACGACCAGCAGCCGTCGTAGACCGCGTAGACGTTGCAGCGTCCCTTGTTGCTGTGAACGAGGAAGTGCGACGTCTTATCGGAGTTGACGTAAGCCTCCTCCGACAAGACCACGTCCTTGTTGTGGGTCGTGTATTCGTAGCTGACGATATCGTCGCTGTGGCCAATGAACGTCAGGAACATGAATTCTCCTTTTTGGCCTAATCGGCCGCGGCGGCCTCGAGGAGACGGGCGAGCTCAAGCGAGTCCGCCCAGGACTGCGACTTAACAGCCTCTTCTCGATTCATTCGGTGGACGATCTCAAGCGCCATTCGAAGTGCTTCCTTGCGCCGGCTGGTTGAAGCCGAAGATACAGCCACGACCCTTGAGCTCAATGCGCTCGGGTCGTCCGTCACGACGTATTTGATCGAAGGCGAGAGGAGGACAAAGCGACCCCGTAGGTCCGTGAAATAGAGCGAGCCCCCTGACTCATAGACGGTCTTTGTTTCCCAGGAAGCAAGGGGTCGGCCCGAGTCGCTGTAACGGACAACGTATCTCGTGCTCTCGCCCCCGGTCTCCGCGGACGTCTCGCCCGAATCGCCGTGACTGTAGAGAAAGGCGAGGACGATCACCAAAACTATGATCCCTACCAGGGGCGGTCGGTTCTCTTGATTCATTCAACTTCCTCAGGCCAGCGCTCAAGGTTCCGGCACAGCACGAACTCGTTCCCGTTCTCGTCGGGCTCCGCGCCGCCGAAGCGCGGACAGGTTTTCGTGAGCCCGTCGCAGAGGTAGCGCTCTTCCGGACACTTGACCGGGCGCACGGTGCCGAAAGCGATCGAGCACGGACGAAGGTCGTGCAGCGCCACGTATTCTTCGTGGCTGTTCCAAGGGACTTGGCTCATATCGTCCTCATGAGGTATCCCGTCCCTTCGAACGGATCGGGGAGAAACTCAACCTTCAGAACCTGGAGGCGGACCCCTTCGTGGCGCAGGGCCGGAATTCCGCTGTGGACGAGGTCCGCGCAATGTCCGCAGAAGATAGGGTTCCTGCGGTTCCTGTGAATCCTTCGCTCGGGCTCGCGATTCATGTCGGCAATGCAGAGCTCGAACCTGCGCCAGTCGCTGTAATGAACGCGCTGGATCTTGCGGCACAACGACCAGCCGCCGTCCATTTCCGCGACCGGCTTCCTTCCAGTGACGAACTTCGTGATCCTGTATTGGAAGACGCAGGGCTGCCACGCATGGAGCTTGAAGGCGTTCGCAGTCTTTCCTTCGAGCCAGGCGACAGGGCCCTCATTGTTCAGCAGGCCCAAGCGCTCCCGCTCGAGCAGGTAGTTGAACTCGTCCTCCTTGGAGCCGGTGAGGGCGGCGCGCTCGAGTCGTAGCAGGCGTGCGTCGCTCACTCGGACCTCGCCTCGATCGCGCGGATCACGCCGCGCAATCGGCGCACCTCCTTCAGCAGCGCCTCCTTCTCGAAGTTGAGCAGGTCGAGCTCGCGGATCGTGCCTGCATACTTTGGGTTGACGATCTCCCGCTCAGGCAGCTGCCCTTCTGCCCAGGCGCGCAACTCGACCGTGTTGTCCGGGACTCTATCCACGACCGGGCTCCGTCTCTTCGATCAGAGACTCTTCCCAGAGGTAGGAATCAGGCCCGCCGGTCTCAAGGCGGTAACGAAGGATCCTTGGGTCGAGCGAAGAGGGGTGGATCCCGCCTCCGTTGCCAGCAGCCCGGAAGACAGCAGGAGGCTCCACCTCCTCGAGGGCTTCTTGCTCGGTCTCGGTGAACACGTCGTAAACCAGTTCGATCCGAACCGGAACCCGAACCGTCCGGACGACCCGCTTCTCTTTGCTCATGAGCACTCTGCCCGCAGCATGGCGGCGAGCTCCTGGACCTTCTCTGCGCGCCTCATGTTCTCGACCCCCTCCTTCCAGTAATTGAGGGGCATGGATACGCCCGAGTGGACCGCCTCCATGGCCGAGATCATGCACCAGTGGCTCAGGTCGTAATCGATCCCGAGCTCCTCGCAGACGATCCATTCGACGGCGCGCGCCTCGACCTCCTGGCGGACTCGATACGGGCGGTCGAGCTCCATGATCGCGGCGTGAATCTCTTCTCGGTCCCAGTTGCTCACTCCGAGCGACCAGCCGTGATATCCCTCGTGCGCCGCGTCGCGCGGCTCCTTGGCGTCGGACCCGTGCGCCTGGGCCCATTGGACGATCAGTTCGCTGTTCATTCGGGGATCTCGTAGACGGTCTTGACCTGCTTCGCCACGGGAACGATCACCGAATCGGCCTTGAAAATGATCATGCCCCTCGGCCCGGTGTTCGCGAAGTCCCAGGACCCGGCTCGGCTCTCGCATTCGCCGCGGATATCCCGCTCGCTGAGCGCGCGAGGATCGACCTCGTCGTCCGAGAACTCGGCGAGCAGGTCGAGCAGGCCCTCGCGGGTGACATGGGTCAAGCGCACGTCGCCGTCCTCGGAGTTCTCGAGAATGAAGTAACCGGACTCCACCGGCTTCACCTTGCGCGGATTCTTCTTGGCCACGACCTAAGCTCCCACGTAGAGAACTTCGACCCTGGGGCCCATGTCCTTCTCGAACTTCTTGCCGCCGTACTCGCCGAACTCGGGCGAGCCAGGGCGCTGATCGTGGGCTTCGCAGGTGTAGAAGATCGCCTTGTGGAAGTTGTGATCGTGCGCCGCGACCACCACCGGCATGCTCTTGTCCTTGATCCCGGACAAATACTTCTCCAAGTCTCCAACGGTGTGCATATCCTCGATCTCCTTGCTGGGTCGAATCCTATCCAGGAACTCCGACAGGTTCAATGAAATCCCATAAGAGCCTGCCTGTCGCTCGACCGCGCCCTTCGCCAACAGCGCCGCCGACGCCCCAGCCATTTCTCGGGAACGTGGTTCCAATGCAGTTCGAGCCCTGACCTCTTCCCGACCAGTTCCCGCGGAACGAACTGGAGACGCAGCCGAAGGCGTAAGCGGTTCCGGTCGATAGCCAGAATGGAACGCTGCCCTTAGCGCACCCCCGGCGCCTTCTTACCACCATTGAGGCAATCCCGATTCGTGCTCCTTGTACCGCTCGAGCGGGCCACTTCTTCCCATGCCCGCCGTGAGCCCGCAGCCCAAAGAGAACCACTCCGCCCCGCGAAAGGTGCGAAGAACGCAGCCACGCGCGATCGCGAATCTGAGCGCGAGTCCGTAGGGGCTGCCGGCGCCCGATCCACACGACCCCTCCAGGCGGGAGTTTCTGGATCTTCGACGCTTCACGGAGAGCCGCTACCTTGCATAGACGACATGCCCCAGCCAAGCCCTCTTTTGAAGTAGAAGTTGGCAGGGCCTGGGCCGCGGATTTGCCAGATCCTGCCGGAGACGTAGCCCCGCCTACAAAAGAGCCCGCTTGACATACAGCCCCAGTGGAGGGCGGCACTCCTTCTTCTGCGCCTCACCAGTCGGACCCCATTCCGATCCTTCGCTTGAGGCCGCGGCCCGTTGAGTAGGTGTCGGCCCAGGGCTTCGATCGGTTTGCAATCGAGGCGCTCCCGCTGGCCCGCATGCGCGTCATGGTTGACGTCCAGCGGGCAAGGAGGAACTCGTTCCCACAGGGGGATCCGCGCCCCCGGTCACCCGATCGATACGGCCGGTCGCTGCGGTGGGCGGTGTCGAGCATGATCCCGAAGCAGAGGCCGGTAAATCTTCGACGACGTTTCACGTCAACCTCGGCGGGGGTAGAAAATTGAATAGAACCTTCTGAGTCCTGATCCGACCGCGCAGTAGTTGGACCCTCGGCCTCTGAAGCAGCCATGCCTGAACATGGCGAAGTCGCGCAACCCGCTCCCAGCGCCCCTTGAAAGCCCTCTTCTCCACATGCTCTTGCTGGAAGGCCTCCTTCGCCGTCTCATGACGACCTCCGAACTCGGAACCACTTCGCAGAACGACTCAGAGCTAGACCGAACGGGCGGCCGAGGCCATGCCCGAGCACAACCCTTGCGCGCTTCCAGCGTGTATATGAAACCAAGGACACCCGAATCCGATACTCCTGCGGAGGCCATAGCCATAGTCGTGGTGGTTGCTGTGACTATGAGTGACCAAGCCAATCCTGCGTCGACGCCTCATGAAGACCTCCGACGGAACCACTTCGCAGAGCGGCTTAAGCCTCGGCCGAACGAACGAAAGAGCCCGTAGCCCAGAACCCCCCTTGTAATCTTCCACCCCGGAAGGTCGGTGACCGGGTTACCGAAGCCGCGCTGCCTGTAGAGGCCGCAGCCGCGCTCACGAGGGTGAGTGCTGTGACCCCGGCCCTTGAGTTGAGTGATCAAGCCGGCCCTGCGTCGACGCCTCATGCAGACACTTGGATCCGCCGGACGTTTCCGGCCACCTTCCTCAGGCCGCGTCCCCAGCTGTTCGATTGGCCGTGCCCGCGCCGCCGTCTGTATCCACCAAGGTTCCTCCACCACCGAATGCCGGCGCGGCTTGACCCGCCTCCCATTTCGCTTCGCAGTCCTGCCCCCGTCGACTTGCCGCTGCGTCGCCGAAAGACGGCTCCATGTCTTCTCCTGCGCTTCATAGGACCCAATAGGGTCCGGCGACGGACCTTCCAAAGCCGTGGCCCTTTGCCGTGCTCCACGGACCGTAGTCCCTGCCTCCGCCAAAGCTGCGAGACTTCCCCCTCCCGAGCGCCGCCTTGGTCAAGCGCCTCCAGTTGGAAGCTGGTCTCCTCCTTCGCCTCATTGCCCGTATCCCAACCCGCCGAACAAACTCACAAAGACGTACGGGTGGAACGGGCTCGGCACGTATCGACTGATCGCGCCGGACTTCATTGCATACCCCCTCGTCGACCAGAGCCCGCCGCCGCGGCCGATCTTGTTCACAATCAACGCCTCGCCCCAGCGCATGCTCCAGTTGCGTGCTGTTCTTCTCCTTCGCTTCATTGAGAACGCCCGCGGAAGTGAAAAAAGGAGTGACGAATCCCTCGGCCGTACGACCGATTGGAGCCGCAGCCAGACAGTCGGATTCCATGACCAGGAACGACCAAGCACGACATGGCGAACCCCAGCCCGTATCCACCTGCGCCGCCTCGAACCCAGACCTGCCTTCGTCTTCTGATCAAGAGAACACCCTTAGAGAGAACACCGAGCTCGAGTAGCCGCCGCAACCTCCGCCGCAGCCGAGCGCGTGGCCAATCCCAGCGCCGCACCTCGATTTCATTGAGACCAAGAGCTTGTCGCCCCACGTTGGATTGCCTCGCCCCATGTTCCGCCTTAGCCCGCTCCCGAGCCTGAGGATCTCTACGCCCTGGCCGTAGAGGCCCTGGAATCCCTTCCGGTGCCGGTGACGTCGCCTCATTGCCCGATTGGCCACCAGGCTGCCCTGTACCGCCTGAGCCCGTGTCCGCACTTCACCTTTGAGGAAATGAACGTGTCTGAACTAGGTGGCTGCCCCCTGCTGATCGAACGGCGAATCCCGGACCCGAGGACGCGTGAAAGCGCAGGTACGAACGTGAACTTCAAGACTGAACTCCGGCGCCTCTTCATGACGGAAGCGTCTCCGGCTCCCTGAGCGAGTGACCACGGTAGACGCCTAGCCCTCGCCCGACGCTTGGCGCGTATCCGTAGCAAGAGCTCAAGCCGTAGCCGATCATGCTAAAGAGGCAGAGCGGCAGGCCGCTGATTTTCATAGTCCTTCGAAAGTAGACTTTTCGCCGAAGCCTCCTCATGCTCTCAGTCCCACTCCTCGTCCCGAAAGACGCCGGCGTCGTGCAGCCAGCGGTGGTGACGATCGCGCGCGGCGGCGCCTTCTCCGGGATCGGCATGACCGTCTCGGCGCGGATCTTGTCGTTGAACGCCAGCGACAGGCAGCGCTGGCAGGGCTCGAGAGCGGTCGTCTTCATTCAGGTGCTTCCGTGTAGGGAACGAGCTCGACGTCGTAAGGAACGTAGAGCGGGTGCTTGGGGAAGCCGGCCTTCGTGACGGCCAGCGCGCAGATCTTCTTGTGCTGCGCCTCGGGCAAGTTCTGCTTGAGACAGCGAAGGGCGCGCTTGTCCCCGAGCACCTTGTCGTCCCCGCGCCCCCAGCGACACTTCGTGCCCCAGCCGAGCACGATCCGGTCCAGGTTGGGCTGGCGCGCCGTCGTCGAGAGCACGTATTCGTTCTCGGGCCCGAAGGGGTTCTCGGCGTCCTTGAGCTCGGACGGATCGGTCGCGCGAAAGGCGAAGGCGTTGACGACGACGATCTCGCCGTAGCCCCAGCGCTTCGCGAACCCGACGCACTTGCGGATCGTGGGGTCGTCCTTACTCGCGTCAGCCGTGCTCGGATTGAGCATGACGAACACGCAGGACGGTCGATCGAGGTCCCAGGTTCGAGAGAGTCGGTAGCGATACGTCTCGCAGCTGCTGATCCAGGCGTCCGAGGCAACGGCAGTGGTCATTCTTCCTCCTTGCAGGGGGTCGGGTAGTAGTTGGGGGTGTAGTCCACGGTGATATCGAAGGCTTTGACCTCGCCTTCGGGGGAGCGGATCCAGACCTTGAATCCGCGCCACTCTTCCTCGACGTCCCACGAGTGGCATGAGGCCGCCCACTCGTGGTCAAGGAACTCGCCTTCGATCTCCTCCCACTCGCTTTCGTATTCGGGTTCGTAGTGACAGGCGCCGTACCAGCCGGGTCGAGACTTCATGCTTGAACCGCCTTTTCCCGCTCTCTCAGCAGATAGCACGCGTATTCCAGGCCCTCGGCCCATGAAAACTCCCAGTGACCGACCTTGTTCTTCCTCGCGTGGGGGAGCGCGGCGACGATCTCGCGCGCGAACGTGCCAGTGAGCCCGAGAATGGTTTCGAGGTCGCGCGTCTTCGCGTTGTAGAGCACCGACTCCTCGTTGATCTTCTGGCCTGAAAACTCCTCGATCGTCATGCGGACGCAGGTCGGGCAGTCGAACACATACCCCGGATCGAACTCACTGTTCAGCAGGTCGGCCTCGGCCATGGATCCGCACAGCGGGTTGCCTTCGTGATCGCGGTGAACGACCGCGCGCTTGACCTTCTCCATGATCTCCTTGCTGGCCGCGTTCTTGATCCGCCGCAACTCGCCGATCGTGAGAGCAGGAAAGGTTCCGAGCAGGCGCGCGAGGTTGAAGTCGCTCATGCCTGACTCTGACCCTCGCCGGCGTCCATGGGAGCCCGGTCTCCGTATTCGTCTTTGAACACGACCTTGTGGCCTTCGTGCTCGATCAGGAACCGGGCGACCAGGTCGACGTAGTTCCCCCAGCCGTTGCAGAATTCGTCCCAGCCCGCGTCAATCAAAGGTCGAAGGTGCGGAAGAAAGCGAGCGACCTCGCGGAACTGCTCTTCTCCGTGATTGATTCCGTCGGTCTCGTCCTGCTCGCCGCAATCGACGCACCACAAGTTCACGTAGCGACTCACCGAAGCTTCGCCTCGCGTTCGATCGCCTGGATCAACGTCTCCCTTGCCTCTACGTGCCGCGTGCAGCCCGTGCCAAACGTTTGCGCGACCGCCTTGCTCATGGCAGCGATCAACCGCTCCGATCGTGCGCGCTCTCGAAGGTAGTCCGACTCCGCAGCCTTCACGATCCTCGTCGCTTCTTCGAACCGGCCTTGCGACTGGGCGTAGAAGCGATCCAGGTTGGCGCGCTGCTCGTTAACGATTTCCTCGAGACCGTCTCGCTGCTTTTCGACGAGCTTGATCTTCTCGAGTGCCTCTTCGAGGTTCATGGGCGATACGCCTCCTTGCCGTCTTCGTATCCGCAGCGGTAGCCGAGGCCGAAGAAGACGCCCGCGACCATGAACAACGCGATCATGCCGAAGACGTAGGGAAGCGCGGTCACGACGCTTCCTTCAGGCCGGCCGAGTAGCCGTCCTCGTAACCGTCGGCGAAGCCTTCGTTGCGGCCGCGGTTGAACGTCTCTTCGTCCGCTTCCTCTCGGCCGTCCTCGAACCCTCGTTCGTAACCGCATTCGATCCCTCGAGTGAAGGCCTTGACGGCAATCAACTCAAGCTCGCGCTGCCGGGGCAGCAACTCGGCGTCGATTCCGAGCTCCTTGAGGAGGCGGGTGAAGGCCGGCTTGTAGCTCTGGCTCGTGGGGGGTTTCGCGTCGGTCGTCATGTGGCGCTCGTGTGGCTCGTGTGGGGTCGAAACGGGGCAAAATGGGAGGCCCCTTAGATTATGCGTAACTTACCGAAAATAAAGGACTTATGAGAGGCACATAATGGTGTTTAAGACGCTCCCCAGATATCCGAGAAGACTACCAGGGCGCCACGACACGGCGCGCTCACAGGGGGCTCAGCGAACGATCGCGCGGGAGCTCGTGGGGGGGGTTACCGACACCGAGGGTAGTGCCTCCAGCCCGCCTTGCCCTTGCGGGAGCAGGCGCGCTCCCCCGGAGGGATCCGCCCCTTGCAGTGAATGCAGCGAATGCCGTAGTTGCCGCCGAGCGTGATCACGTTGTGATCGTCTTCGGGCGCCCCGCCAACCTCCCGGACCAACTTGCCGACGTCGTCCATGGGCTCGGTGCCGAGCGTATTCGCCTCGCTGCTGCGAACAGCGTCGTACAGCTGATCGATCAGATCAACAGCAGCCTCGAAGGAAAGCGGCAGGCTGTAGTTCTCGCCGACCAGTCGAGCGACGCCCGCAGACGATTGCACCCTGATCTTTCCCGGCTGCACGACGAAGAACGAGCCGCGGGGAGTCTTGAACTCCCTGTCTTCGTTCGCGACCTTTTCCAGGTGCAGGTTTGCCGCGTGCAGCTGCTCCTGCAGCTTGACGATCTCCGCGTTCCGGGCCTCGACCTTAGCGCTCCACTCGAGCGCGGCGTCCGCCCACTCCTTCGCGCCGAGCTCGAGCTCGCTCTTCCACTTCAGAGCCTGGCTCGCCCAGTGCTGCTCGTCCCTGACGTAGTCTTCCCGGATCTTCGCATTCTGAGAGAGCAGGCGGCGCACTTCGTCGACGTGCTTCTCGTTACTGGTCTCGTGACCAACGGCGCACAGCCGACGTTCGAGGGCCCGAGTGCGTTCAAGCTGCCACCGCTGATTCGCTACTGCGCGCTTCCTCTCGCGGTCCAGCTGCTTGAGGGCAGCGTCGCGGTCGCCGCGCGCCTCCTCGAGGAGCGCCTTGAACATGTCGCGGCGGGACTCGGCGTGAGCGAGCTTGGCCTTGAGATTTTCGATCTCGCTCTTGGGCTCTTCTCCGGCCAGCGCGGCAGCCAGAGCGTTCCAATCGTCCCCGATAGCGCGGACCATTTCGTCCCACTGATCCTCGTGAACGTACAGCTTCCGCGGCGTTCCGAGTCCCCGCCCCCGCTCCTCGAGCCAAGCGCCGATCTTGCGCTTTCCCGACGGAAAGGCCTCTTTGTGAATTCCAGTCACGGCCGCGGGGCACCAGTCCGACCCCGGAAAGCGGCAGAGCAAGTGGTCGCCAATCGAAACGTCCTGAAGAGGCGGCGCGCCGCAACCGCGAACGATCAGCGGGTTCTCCCACTGCTCTTGAGCGACGGAGGTCATGACATTGTCGAAGGAGCGGAGCTCGAAGCTCACGTCGGTGTATCCGTTCACGCGGAACAGCTTCCACTGACCCAAGACGTTGTATTCGACGACGTCGCCGACCTTGACGTCTTCCCACTTCGGAGGCTCGATCCTCTTAGGAAGGAGAACGAACCTTTCCTCAGTCGAGTGCCACCGCTTCGACTTGTCGATCGGGTCGATCAGCGTCAGGTCGCTGTTCCGCACGGTGTCCACGACCGCGATCCGCCAGCTTCTCTCCTCGGTTCGATACTTGACCCGATCGCCCGCCTTCAGGTCCCTGCCCTTGACCGTGCTCATTTGACTCATACCCCGAATCCTCTCTCGAGGAACTGCCCGCGACCAAATTCGCGGCGTGTCCACCTGTTACCCCACCTGTCGGAAAACCTAACAACCGACAGCGACCCAAATCCAAAACGGAGACCCTCGCCGTAGCGAAAGCCTTGTCCGAACCCATTGGTCCGAACCCCCCAGCACGCCTGGTAACGCCGGCGCCTGATCACCGATTCCCGCCCGCAGCGCTGCCGACACCGACGCCGCATGCCTTGCCAAGTCCCCCCCGAGACGGAAGCGAGTTGCTGCCGCTGCCGGAGATCCTGCTCTGAGCGACTCCGAACCTCGCTCCGTTGCCAGCCGAGAACTCGACTGCGACCAAGGCCAGCCTCCTCCTCCGCGTTCTCTTCATGCGTCCTCGAAGTGCCGAATGACGAAGTGGAATCCGAGGACCCCGAAGAGGAAGCCGAACGATCGGACCGAGGCCGGAAGCACGCAGAGCATGAGCACGCACCACCAGGCTCCGATCGTGCAGATCGTGTTCACCGCTTGTTTCTGCTGAGCGGTCACGGCGAAGACCACTGCGACGAGAATTGACGGTGAACAAGGCCGCCGCCGTCGCGATAACGAAAGCTCGTGATCCCCAGGGTCCGGTACATGCCCCTGCCTCGAATGCGCGGGAAGGCCAGCTTGGCGAAGCGCCGCCCTCCAGAAGAAAAGTTGAGTCCAGATCCAATCCTCCGCCGGTGGTCCAGGGAGTACCAGAAGAAAAGCATTCGGCGCCGCCTCCTCAGCATTCGTCGAACGCGAATCCTCGCTCGGCTGCCCGCGCGCAGCGATCGCACTGGTAGCCGCGCTCGAGGTCCTGTCCCGTCAGGACGCCAGGGTCCTTGCACGTCGGGCAGGCGTAGACCCGCGGATTGCCGGGCCCTGCAGCACGAAGCGCCGATTCGCTGCCCGGGTCCGCAAACTCGCAGCGGTCGGCCGTGTAGTGGTTATAGGCGAGCGCGTTGTAGCAGGCCCAGCAGACCGCCTGCTCCATGAAGACGGTCACGGGCTCCTGAACCTTGCAGCCGTAGCACCCGCCGTCGCCGAGCTCCTCGCCCGCGAAGCACTCGGGGCACTCCTCGAGCCGGATCGAATAGAGCCGGCCGCAGGCAGAGCACTGGCTCAGCCCGCCCTCGGTAAGGGACTCGCTGTAGCCGGCGTCGTGAGCCGAGCGAAGATCGCCGGCGTCTTCGTTGTCGTAGTAGCTCACTCTTCTTCTTCCGTGGGAACCATGAACAGCACCTGACTCTTGTTCAGGACGAAGTTGGTCCCCCCCTCGAGGGTCGTGACGTTGTCTCGCTGCCCGCGGCTGCTGTGCGTCAGGAGCGGCTCGAAGACCCCGTGCATGCCGTTCGTCCGATTCGTCGTCTCCAGGACCTGGACCTCAAGGAATCCCGAAAACTCCTTGCTGTCCCAGACCTCCATGAGCCCGCAGAACTGAATGTGATCCCAGTTCAAAAGCTTGACGCGCATTATTCGACTCCCTCTTCGTCGAGTTGCTTGATCGTGAGATTGAGAATGGCGCTGGATCTCGTCCAGTTGCCGCCGGGGTTCTCTGCCCTCAGACGCTCGAGATAGCGGTCGATCCGATCCGCGAGCTCGGGAGAGCAGCGAAAGCTACAGACGACCCGCTTGCCGTCCTCGTCTTCGCTCATTTTCGAATTCCTTTGCGTTTACCTGATCCGCCAAAGAGGACCGCACCCCTTGCGATCACGAGAGATATGTATACACGAAGAATCTCTTGTAGACAACGTCAGACTTCGCTGATATTGTTCTGCCTCGCAAGTCAAGGGGCGTCGTGTCCGGCTCCGGTGTGGTGTCGATCCTTCGCCCTCTTTCAAACGCTCAAGCAAGGAGAAAGCAATGAGCGACAAGCGGATTCGGGAACTGGAAAAGGCCGCGGCCGGCGGCGATACGGACGCGGCGGCTGAGCTCGAGCGCGTGCGCAGCAGGTCCTTCCAGGACCCCATGACGGCCTACTTCTCCAAGTTCATTGGGAAGGAGATCTATATCGAGGGAGCTCGCATGAACTACCTCGGCAAGCTCCTCGGCGTCGCCCAGGCGCCCGACGGCCAGCCGACCGGCCTGCTCATGTCGCCGATCCAGCGCGTCGGTGACTGGAGCCGCACCGGCCCCGACCACGAGCACGTCATGGAAATGCCCTCGAGCGAGGAGCTCCCCGGGCTGATCCCGACGGCCGCGATCGACCAGTTCAGCGAGGCTCCGAAGGGCTGGCTGCGCCCCGTCGAGAACAACTTCGGCTAGGCCGAGAACACAGCTTCGGTTGTCCCCCGAGGTGTCCCCTGAAGCGCCCGCCGGCCACGCTCCCCCTCGTGCCGGCGGGCGCTTCTCTTTAGAAGGTATCGCATGAATCGCCGACGCAGGAACAATGCCGCCTTCGATTTCTCGCCTAAGAATTGGCGCTGGTGTGAAGGTCTAGGCTGGGGGCTCGGACGGTCGCTGGGATCCGGAGTGAATGATTCGCGGGGAGTCGGGCAAGGATTCGCTGCATTCGACAAACTCGAGTTCGACTACTGGCGCTGGGAGTCCATGTCCGACGAGTGTCTGGCCGGCTTTCTTGAAAGCGTTGAGTGACCCGACGCAGAAGACGAATGATCTACTACAGCAGCGGAGTCGGCCTTATGTCCCCGCGCCGGCGAGGTGAAGGTGAACCCTGCGGCGCCGGCCTCGGCCTCGGCAGAGGAAGAGCTCTTCTTCAGGGCGGGTACGCACTCTTGCTGTTTCCACACCGACCTGAGAGCGGCTGGGGGTTGGGTGCCGACTGCGGCTGGGGTGTGGAGTATCTGTGAGGCGACGCAGGCGCGCTTATGGACGGGTTTTTAGCACCTGGCTCGGAATCGGACAGACCAGGTTCGCAGGATCTGCTCAACGCCTGGCCGTTGGGATCGGCCGGAGTGAATACATAGGGCACGGCATGGGAATCGGAATCGGGAGGGGGTCATGAAGCGAATCAGGCGACGCGGCGGCCTCTCGATCGACTTCTCGCCCAAGCGCCCGCTGGATTGTGAAGGGTGGGGCGTAAAGAGAGCGCTCGGCGCAGGGTCGGCCAGCGTCCGCGGAGTCGGTCTCATGGTCGCTGACTTCGGTTGCATTGAGTCGCTTGGGCCCTCTGTTCTTGGAGATAACTTCGAATGGCTTGGCTGGGAAGGGCTCTCAGACGAAGTGCTCCAAGCAGAGATCGAATCACTGGAGGAATCCACTTGAGGCGGATCCGCCATGCAAGGCTTATCGGGCAGACTGGTATCGGCGTCGACTTCGGCGTGGGGACGGGCGTCGAGGACTGGCAGGAGCTCCAAATTGGAGTCGGGGCCGGGATCTACCATTGGTGCTCCTGGCTCAGGTGGACCCAATGAAGCGAAGGAGGCGAGTCTTTTTCTTGAACACCCGGCTCGCAGGGCAGTGGAGGAGAGTCGGCGCTGGCTGTGCGAGCCTCTTCGGCAGCGGGACGCCAGGTCGGTATCAAGTCGTGCGTGGCTGGGGCCTCGGCTATGCAGACGGTTCGAGGTAGTCATGACCAGACGGCGAAGAAGAAACGTTGGCCAAGTTGGCTGGGGGTTAGAGATCGCAGAAGGGATAGGGACGGGAGAATTCCCGCCTAATTATTCATGCGGGAGAGGACTCGACTTCGAGCATGGCTACTTCCTCCTCTAGGCGGGGCCGGGTTTCTTCCGAGGAGCGCAACTGTAATGCGTCGGCGAAGAAGGCGGGTTGTCTACTATGCAGGCGCGTCGGGCTGCATGATCGTGACCGGAAGGGCAGAGGCAAGGCCGAGAGGGTCCGGCCTTGGCTTCAATCGATCTCCGCCCCAGCAAGGACAGCTAACGAGCGGGGGCTGGGGACTGAATGCCGACTGCGGCTGGGGACTGGAGTACCCATGAGTATCAAGAAAGCCAGACTCGATCACGCGGCGCGGAACGATCACAGTTGCTGCACCCGGCTTCCGGGCGAGAACTTCCACACAGAAGAGTGCCCGGTCTGCGGACGGCTCATGCTGGTCAGCAGGGCGCTCGTCTTCAAGTGCATGGGGATTGGGTTCTTCCTCGGCGCGTTCGCGGGCAGCGCGGTCATGGAATGGGCGACTTCGTGACCCGAAGAAGGAGGAGGCTTATCAGCAGCGCGGCTGGCTGGTGTTGCGGAGAATTCTGCAAGCCGTTCGGCGTCGGTGTCTACACGGACATTGGAGTCGGGGCGACTACGGACGCGGTCGGTCGAGGAACTCGATCCGCATACGGTCACGGACAGCGCAGAAAGGGCTGGTCGTGAAGCGGCGTCGGCGCATGATCAGCTGCTACAAGATCTCAGAGCGAGGGCTCGATCGGTTCAACGGGGCGGTCAGGCACCGAAAAGGTGAGTGGGGTGGGCTGCGGTCTGCAGTAACCGCGTTCGGAAGGCTGTCGATCGTAGGCATGGGGTTCGGCCTCGGTCGAAGGAACGGATTTTTTTGGTAAGGCGAAGGAGACACTCGAGGGGTGAATGGAGATCTCGCGGAAGGGGGCTCGGACGCTACTCGATCCAGGGTCGGTGGCGTTTCTACTACCCGCCCATTTACCCCTACCGCGCCCTCCCCAGGGGAGTCGAAATCGCCGCAGCCGTTGGCTGGGGCGCGGGTCACGCCAATGGATACGGTGGACGCAGGCGGTCGCATTGAAGAGGAAGAGGCACAACCGATCGCTTGGATTCTACCTCGGGTCGTCTGGGGCCGGCGGTCCACGCCACAGACGGCGCCGCCCGAAGGGCCGAGTCTACGGAGCCGGTTTCAGAATCTCCATTGCGTGGGGCAGTCTGGGAGGCGCTCCCTGCGTAGTGTCCGGAGGGCTCGGTTACTCGGTCGGCACCGCAGGAAACAGGCACCCTTCCTGCGAATTTGGGTTCGGTTTGAACTGCTTGTCATGAAGCGACCGCGACGACGATACCGAGTCCCCGACGTTCACCTCCCGCTCGAGCTCGACGCGTTCGGCTGGGGACTGCGCTGCTTCGGGCAAACTCGCTGGGACTGGTTCGACGAGCTCGTGGTTGGAGGGCTGGGCTTGAGGCGAAAGACAGGCGCCGGTCAACGGCGCTGCGCAGGCGTTCACCACAGGCCAGACGAGTGGCCGCCGAGATCGCACGAGGTCATTTTCTAAATGAAGAGATCGAGGCGGAGGTATCGCGTTCACGACGCAAACTCGTTCGGCCAGCCTGACTCCTACGGCTGGGCCATGGACGGATTCGGTCAGCTGGACTGGCGCTGGTACGACCCCATGTATGTCGAGGGGAGGGGCCTCGGGCGGAAGTTGGGAGACGGGCTGTGGTATGGAGCGGGGGCGTCTCGACTCAACCGGCGCTACACGCTCATGTACGAGGGGCCTGAATGAGAAGGCGGCGCAGAATGCCCCAGATTCGATTCAACTGCCCTGAGTCCGCAGGGTTCGGGCTGAATGAATCGGGCTTGAATTCGTGGTGGTCTCGTCAGCCTCCGCGGGGAAGCGGGCTATGGCTGCCGGTAGGGCTGGCGTGCTGGTCATGAAGCGTCGTCGACGGATCGGCAACCCCTGCTGCAGCCACATGCGTGGATACGGCCTGAGGAAAACGCTGAGCGTTGGGCTCTGTCCTTTGGTCTGGGATCGATTGAAGTCCCTTGAATCGGGGCGAGGTTTGGTCCACGCGTTCGGCTGGGGGATCGAATGAAGCGCAGGCGGAAATGCAGGCGGCCGAAGAGGTTCGTCTCGACGGGGCTCACTCCCTATCACTGGATCAACCTCGAGCGAGGCGTTGGGCTAAGGTGTTTTGTTGGGTCCGGGGTCATATCCTCTTGGGGTGACTATGTGATCGGCAGGAACCCCTCTCAAGCATGAAGTGAAACGCACAAACAAGGAGGAACTGGAATGACGAAAGCGAACAAAGAGGTCCCCGGGGATCTCGCGAAATTGATCCACTGCTACACCGGGCCGGGGGTCGCCCTCTACGCTCAGACGCAGCGAGGCGAGAAGAGCCGGCTGCCGAGGGAGCGCCTGGAGGAACTCGTCGAGGAGGGTTGGCTCTCGGCTCACGATCGATCGTTCGCTGAAGGCTGGGACGGGGAAGAGGAAGAGATCGCTCCCGAGTTCGAAGACGGGAGGTGGTGGAACCCCGGCACCGGCGACGAGATCCCCGCCGAGAAAGTCTACCGCTCCTACCTGACTCTTCCGGCGGCCCACGAAACGCACGCAGCAAAGCTGGCTCGACTCGAGCGCCTGCGGAGCCGAGTCCGCGAGACGCTCGACGAGATCGCCGCCCTGGAGCAAGAACTCGGAATTCAGGGCGAGTGAGGCGGCACAGACTGCGATTCTGCAGACGGAAAGACGCTGGCGTCGGACTGCGCTACGCCATGAGCGGCATGCAGCACTTCGCGCCGCACCCATTCATGCTCGTGAGGTTGCACGTCATTGGACGAGGGGTCGGACGAGGCTATGTGGGCCAGGACGCGTCCCTGCGGCCCGATCCGAGCCGCGCCCTGAGGCGGGGCGTATGAGCCGTCGTCGCAGAACCTTCTGGCTCTTTGTGGACGGAGGTCTGGGCAAGGGCCTGGGCGACAACCACGCCGCCGGCGCCGAGTGCGACGCGTGGGAGCTCGGCGAACTCGGGTTCGACATTGACCTCCCCTTCGAGGGAAGCGGGCTGCGCCGATCGTGCGGCTGGGGAATCGAGGGGCTGGGTCCGTGGTGAGGCGGCGCAAGCGAAGGAAGTGGTTCTTCACGGACGCCGGCGTCGGGCGCGGGGCTCAGGCCCGCCACGGAATTGGACTTGAGTACATGCCCTCGTCCATGGAAGGGTGCGGGCTGTGGCGCCCTTGGGCTGGGGGAACGAATGAGGCGGAGAAGAAGGCCGGCGGGCGTCATTTCGGACGAACTCATGATCGGACTCGGGCTGGGCGACGAGATCGGCGGCGGTCAGTTCTGGGGAGCCGGGATCGGTTTGCGCCGTGGCTGGGGATCGTGGCGATCCAAGTCGGTCGCCCTGGAGGCCTTTGCTCTATGAGGCGACGCAGGAGAGTGAAGACCGGCATGCTTTGGGACTGGGAGATTGGAGTCGGGCTCGAGGGGACGGGCGGATTGCTCAATTACGCGCACGGCCTGCTGAGTTACATGTCGACCGCTTGGATCAGCTACAGCGGGCGAGGTGATTGCCGCGGGCTCGGTGAAGGAGATCCGCGTTGAAGCGAGGAAGGCGAGTGAAGACCGGGATCCTCCATTCGAAGGAAATCTCCGCGGGAATGATCAGTTACCAATGTATCCATTACGGAAGAGGGCTTAGGAACCACCTATCCCCTTGGCGCACATTCTTCTATCGAAGCCGTGGGCTTGGTAAATGGTGAGGCGCAGGCGACTGGCAATCCTCGGCCTCGATAGCATGGAGGCCGTCGCCCTCATGACGGGAGAGGGCAAGATTGCGCCAGCCGACGAGCTCGGCGGCGAGGTCGGATACGGTCTGCTGGTCGAGGCTGGCTACGGTCACGCGACGACCAAAGGGAATAGCTATCTGCGCTGCACGGGACGAGGTTTGAGGAAGAGCGTGTCTGGAGGCATTCGATCATGGTAAGGCGGAGGCGAAGGCTGAACTCCGGTTACTACTGGGGCGTCGCCGGGGCCGGGTTCGGCCGGCTGGTTGGCTGGGGGGCCTCTATCGCAATTGGGGAATCCGCAGAGCGCAACGTGGGAATCGGTGTCGGCGGTGGCGTCATGCCTTCCGGCGCTGCTTTGATCGACGCGGGGTGGCGGTGGTAAAGAGGCGTCGGCGCAGGCCGTTACCTGCGATCATTTTCTGCGCCGCTGGCGCAGGAGCGAACACCCACTCGGAATTCAATCGGCGGGACTTTGGCCTGGGGCAGCAGTCAGAGATCGGGTTCGCAAGAACGGGTCGAGACTCGTGCCTGGGCGGGGCCGGTTTCTCGGTATCGATCGGAGCAGGGATCGTCTCCGGGGCCGGGAAGGCCCTCACCGGTCACTACTGGGGGTACCTGTGAAAAGGCGGCGCAGGACCATTCTCTCGAGCTTCTGCAGCTGGTTCTATCCGAAGCGGCGGGTCATGGGGCGAGGCCGCAGGCGGTACGTTGGAACCGGCCGGAACAAGCGGCCTGGGGTGCCTACGGCCTGGGGCGACGGGCAGTATCAGTGCCTCGCGATCGGCGTCGATCGAGCCACGGGCTTCGGGCGGGGGTCCTTTCATTGAGACGGCGCCGCTACCGCATTCACTACACTCGCTACCTCCAGCGCGGAGGGCCCTACCGCGGCTGCGGTCAAACGTTCTGCGTCGGCGTCTCGAACCTCGACTTCTTCAGGATCGGATCTGGAATGGGCTGCGGTAGAGAGTCGGGTCGCGCACAGCAGCGAGACGTCGGCGGGTCGTTCCAATGAATCGGCGCCGTAGGCGGCGGGCGGTTCAAACTCCGTTCTTTGGTCCCTGCTCTTCAGGGCTGCGGCGAATCACAGGAGCCGCCATTACCGGGAGGTTTCATTACCGATACGTTGCTGGCTGCGGAGTTGGTGTATGCTTCGCGCGCCCTCCGAACCTAAGATCCTTCCAATTCACCCCCTGGCCGATCTCTGGCCGCCGCCCTAGTTAGGAGAGCCGCATGGCTGACGAAGGATTCCGCGAACTTCACCGAGACCTGGCACGCGCCGTGCCGAGCATGTCCCTCGACAAACTCGCTTACATGGCGATCACGATCAACGACGCTCTGATCGAAGCCTACCTCGAAGGGCATTCCTGGGAGTCCGTCTTGGGCCACCTCTCGCAAGGGAATCAGGATCGGACGCGGGCGGGGTGCGCTTCGATCTGGCAGATTCCCGAGGAAGAGGTTCGCTTCAGGCATGTGATCGTTCCTGGACCCGGGCACCTCGGCCTCGCGAGCGGAATCGGGCCTGCGACCATGACCAACCTGTTCAGCGCGATCGAAAAAGCCGGGCTCATGGACGTCCGCTGGGAAGAGTGGGCCTCCCGGCTATACAGCCGGATCGACCGCGAGCGAAGGCTTGAGGCGCGAAAGAACGTGGCCAAAGAAGGGTTCACGGGTGATTGCTACCACCTGCTCGGACAGCCCTTGTGGTGGGTCGTCGCGCGCAAGTCGGGGGTCGTGTGATCCTTCCGCAAGCCGTCAACCAGTTGGACTGGGGCCCCGTAGAGGTGGTCGCCAATCTCCTGTTCGTCGAGGTCGAGCGCAGCGTCGATTTCGACAAGGCACGCTGGGACGGCCGCGTGATCCGCACGGACTATCCGGTCGACGCCCTGCACGACCTTGCCCATTTCCAGGTCGCACCCGCCTGGCGCCGAAAGCGCGTCGGGTTTGGGCTTGGCCTCGAGCCGACCGGGGGGAACGCCTATGCACCTTCCCTCGCCAGCAACGACCGCGCGATCGCCGAAGAAGAACTCGCGTCCATGCTCGGATTGATCTGGGCCTGCGAGCTCGGTTACGAGTGGAAGAAAGAGGCCTGCGAGCACTCATGGTGCGTCGAGGGCGTAGAGCACCCGGCCGCGCTCAGCCTCGGCCACAGCGACAAGCTGGACGCAATCGGCGTCACCAAGGACGGCGGAATCAACTGGCCGCCTCGCTGCGCCCGGCCCTGGCGATCCTCGGACTTCTGGCAGGCCGGCTAGTCGAGCTCGTCTTCGGGCTCTTCTTCAGAGGCCGTCAGCTTGTCTAGCTCCCTCTTGATCCTCCAGAACCAGTAGAGGTGCTTGACCTTGGCGTAGAGGAGCTTGATCGCGGTGAGAGCGATCAGCGAACTCGCGGCCAGGAGAATCCAGTGCCTCAATTCCACAGCTGCGCCCCTTGGTTCGCTTGTGGTGAATCTTCATTCCGGTCATGCAGCCCAGACCGTACCCCAGGCCAACCGGCAAGAACGACCATACGCCGTGCTCGACAACGGAAGAAATGACGAAGACGTCGACGAATGAAACCGCGAGCGAGGTCGGCAGGATCGGAAGGTAGTTGCAAGAGACCGCGTTAAGCGAGTTCAGGGTGCGCAGAAGCGCGCTGGAGAACACAGCGACGGCGATCAGGAGGAACGTCACCGACGCAAGCGCTCGCTCAGAGAAACGAAGACGTCAGCGTCTTCAAAGCGGGGGACCTCGAGCTCGGGGATCATGGCGATCCAGCGGTCGCTCAGGATCCGGTTCGGGCACGCTGTAATCAGCGCGACGCCGCCCTCTCGAACAGTAACTTGAAAGTTGATCGAGTCGTTGCTCATGAGCACGAAATCGCCGAGCACTTTTTCCGCTATCTCTGGACGGGTCTTCACGTAAAGGCTCGACCGCAGCGGATCGATCGGCCGAAACGAGCAGAAGGGAGACAACGTCAACGTCGCCCGTCCGTCCCAGCCCTCAACGGTGATCGAGTAGTCCCAGGGCGGCTGCTGAGTTTCTAGATAGAAACCGACTGAATCCCCCTCCGAATCCGCGAAGGGCCTGGCCGGGCCGCCCCTTCGGAAAAGCTCCGCCGGAAGATCGGAGAACTCGCCGCGCAAGAACGTAAGCACCTTCCCGAAATCCCATTGAGGTCGAGAGTAGCCATGAACCTTCCGGGTCAACTGGTCATACTCCTCGGCGGAGATCTCGACCTCGTACCGCCTGCGCCAAGGGAGCTCAGCCTCGAAGAGATCGCGCCAGGCGCGAACCTGCGGAAACAACAAGGGCTTGACCGAATTCTCGGCCTGGTCGTCTGCCTCGAGCAGCTGCTCGACGTAGGGATCTCCGTAGCGCTGTCCCAAGCGAATCCAGCGCTCGCGATCTTCTTCTAGACCGCTCTCCTTATATCGCAGAAACGCGCGGCGGAGTCGTTCGTCAGGCGTCATTCCTCGTACTCCAACATGCCGGGACCGAGGCTGGGGTTCTGGTGACTCTGCGGCATGTCAAGAATGTGCGGCTGCTCGCTGTAGGCGAACTCGAACTGCTCGCCCGTGCTGTAGGGCGAAAGCGTGAATCCTCCGCCGTGCGAGCGCGGCAGGAAGAACAGGTTATGCGACTGCAACTCCTGGTTCTCCCAAATCGTGAGGTAGGGCAAGCCACCAGCGTTCTCAAAAGAAAGCAGTTGATTCGTCCAGGCCTCGTCGCTGCCGAGGCCGCCGAAGGACACGTCCCCAAACACATAGCCCGGGTAGTCCGACTCCTCGCGCGTGGCCAGCGTGATCGCGCCCGAGCCCTCAAAGTTGACGCCGGGCAGTGAAACGTATCCCCTGAGCTCGGGCGGGGCCGGGAGGACTTGCGGAGAACTGACCGGCCCGCCGAACTCGCTGAGGCTGAAGGGAATGTCAATGTAGCCCTCGACCTCTCGGGTCATGATCGGCCAGACGCGATCCGGGTCCGCGGCCAGGTCCCGGCCCGCGCGCTCGTAGCAATACTCGACGCCGTAAACCGAGTCGTGGAACTCGTCCGCCAGGCCGGGCGTATTGCGCAGGATCGCCGCGGCGCGGCTGAGGATCTCGTCGGGGCTCATACCTTCAGTTTAGCCCGGACGACGATCCAAGACCTCCTCGCCCTCGGGGAGCAGGCGATAGATCGGGCGGTATTTCCTCCGCGGGCAGCAGAAGCGCTTAACAAGCCCGCCGCGCTGAAGTGCCTCCAGGTAATGCTTCACCAGGGAACTCTCGAGCAAGAGGCACTTGCGGATCGCGCCGATCCCCTTGGGTTGCTCGAGCGCGAGCAGCACGTCATACGCGATCGATCCATTCAGGTCGACCTGGGTCCAGCCACGCTTCTTGACGCGCTCGATCTCCTCTTCTCGGGAGGCAATCTCCTGGATCACCTTCGCCGCATAGTCGTTTCCCTCGAGGTGGTCCGAGCAAAAGGCCTTGTAACCGTAGGTTCGGTTGAAGCAGCCCGGGTGCTCGCAAGGACGAGCTCCGCGCCGCTCGCTCTCCTCCCAATGGCTTTCGCGGGTGTCCCGGTGCCCTTCACTCATGCGCTTGATCCTGACCGGACGATCGCAGGTCCTGCAACTCGCTGTCAGCGAGCTCGTCAAGGAGGCGCGAAGCCTCGGCGTCGCAGCCGCCGTAGAGGTGCATGAGAACGAAGGTCATGCTCTCAGCGATCCCGCCCCAGACCACCAAGTCGGCGCTGAAGTCCCAAACGTCCTCCAGCAACTCTCTGCGCTCTTGCTGCTCCTCCAGCGCCTCGGTCCGCGGGAGCTCGCGTGCCCGACGGGCGAACCGTCGGAGGGTGAGGCAGAACTCGTACTCGAGCTCGCCCGGCTTGGGGCCGTTTGTGTCGCGATCAGGATTCGGCGCCTTCCCCACGCTCACCCTCGTCAATCTCGTCTGCCAACATGTTTCCGATCGCGCCCGCCTCGTCTCGGCGGTTGTCGTCGTATCGAATGAGCGTCTCGACGCTCTTGTGACGTGAGAACTTCTGGACGCGACGGACGTCGCCGTTGAGCCGGTCGAGCGCGCGCGTGATCGCAGCGTGTCGCAAGCCGTGCGGCCAGGTGTCGAGACCAGCGTTCTTGCCGATCTTCTTGACGATTTTGTGGACCGATCGCCCAGTGAGCCGCCCGTCGGAGCGGCGGCCGGCGCGATCGTAGGATTCGAACAGGGCGCCCGGGTGACTGCCGCGGCGCGCGATCCAGTCCCGCAGCGCCTCTGCCGTGCTCTCGGGGATCGTGACCTTGCGGCGCGCCTTGTCCCGCTTACCCAAGATCATGACGGTCTTCCGCTTGAGGTCAACGTGCTTCATGTCGAGGCCGACGACCTCAAACCGACGCAGAGCCATGTCGTAGAGCATGCGCAGGATCGCGTAGTTGCGCCGGTCGAGATTGGAGTCGCCGAGCGTGCCGAGCATTTTGAGGAACCCGTCGTGGCCGGGGCCGCGGGTGTCCTTGTAGGTGTCGTTGCTGACGTTGGTGACGTCCAGCTGGTAGTTGCAGATCCCGAGCGTGTTGGCGAGCTTGATCATGCTGCGCAGCGCGGCGATCCGCCGGTTGACGGTGCCGGGTGCGTAGCTCTTCTCGTCGACCATGTATTGCTGGAACTCGAGGACGAGGTAGTTCGCGTCGCCGCGTCCCACGCTGAGCAGGGAGGCCGCGGCTTCGTCTACGGTCTCCACGCCCAGCCACTCGCAGAACACGCGAAGGTCACGCTGATAAGCGTCGACGGTGTTCTTGGACTTGTTGCGGAAGAAGGCCTGGATCAACTTTTCACTGTCTGATCCGGCCAACTTGTCGCGCACGGCGGGAGGCTGCGCGGCGCGTTTGGAGAGTTGCGTCTTCGGCTTGGCAGGCAGATCCATACTGCCAGTTTAGCGCGAGCTCTCCATTTACGATCCGAGCAAGACCTCTGCGATCCCGTCCGAGTCGATCACGACGCCCTCGAAGTAGAGGTCGTCGAGCGCATGACCCCACACTCCAAAATGCTCATGCCGCGCGTAAATGTCCCGATAGGTACGCGCAATCGTCCAGAGAAAGTAGCCGGCCGTCATGATATTCGACCGCTTCCACGACTCTTCACCGCGGGTGAACTCGATTTCGTAAGGCTGAATCGTCAGCTTGACCGATCGCATGAACGGATAGCTGAGCGTGGTCTCGATCGACCGCGGCTGGAAATCCGTCCAGTTCGTGTTGGGGTCCTTGATCTCCTCCTCCTCGACGTGGACCAGCGTGGTCATGCGATCCGCCTGCTCGAGCGTGAGAGACGCGAGCGTGTCCAGGTGCAAGTAGCAGAAGAAATTCCCGCACAAAGGCTCCGGACGCTGCGCCCTGACGCGGCGAATGTAGACGACGTCGTCCCGATCGAACTCCGGGATCTCGCCGTCCTTGAGGACGGAGATCCGCTTGCCCTGGTCTTCCTCGTCCAGGCTCAAGTCGTCCAGCGGCTTGTCGTCAGGAAGCAGGTAGACCGAGCGCGTGCGAAACCGATCCTCCAGCGTGCCGTCGATCAGGGCTTCGATCATGGCTCGCTCCTGGGCGTCGCCTTCGTCCTGCTCCGAGTAGACCTCTTCCCGCTCCACGGCGGGCAGGTTCACCTTCTTGGTCACTTCCGGCCGCGGGCCTCGCGAGGGCGGCCAGTGCTCGGGATAGTCGTAGTTCTCCATAAGAAAAGCCTCCGCCTTTCAGCGGAGGCCAATCTATCAGCGGGTGGCGATCGAGGAAGTCGGGGCTAGGCGCCGGCTTCCTCCAGCTGGACCACGACGATCTTCAGATCGCTGAGGTAGGGCTTGTAGCTCGAGGGCGAGCGAATGAAGGCCGCCTCCTTGCCCTCGGCGTGGAGGTTCCACGCCTTGGCGAGGATCACGGACTTCATTTCGTTCGAGCGGCGCTTGGCGTTGGCGAACCAGGACTTGGCGATCGAGATCGGCGAGCGGACGTTGCCGTCGTTCCCGCGCGCGACCTGATTCAGGAACTCCTCGACCTCGGACGCGGGGTTGCCGCAGGAAATGAGCCAGTAGTGCGCCGCGGCGTAGGAGACCGCCGTGTGCCCCCGGATCCCGTTGGTCGCCTTGTAGGCGAAGTTGACCGACTTCTGGATCTGGGCGTCCTTGCGGATCAGGTCGATCTTCTCCTTGTGCGGGATCTTGCTGCGCGTGCGCTCCCGCTCCTGGATCAGCGTGCGAGCGAGGGCCATGGCCTCCTTGCCGTTCTTGAGGCCCTCGATCTTGGCGACGTCGAAGGCGCTGCGGACCTTGCCGAGGTCGTAGTTGTAGACCTCGTCCACGGGGCGGTTGAGCAGGATCTCGACGCAGGCCGTCTTGCCAGACTTGATCACGGCGCGACAAACGTGCTGACCGTCAGCGAGCTCACCCTTCACGTTGAACTTGATCGGGTCCGTGCGGACGTGGTCGCCCTCGTTGAGCGAGCGAGCGATCTTGTCGACGTGCGCCTTCTGGAACTTGCGCTGCGCCGAAGCCATGAGCTCCAAGAACGCCGTAGCCCGGTCGACCGTGAGCGGGAAGTTGCTGACCCGGTCGCCCTCCGGGTCGATCGAGGGCATGCCGTTGACGACGTTGTAGCGCGGAGCGCTGTACTGCTGCAGCAGTTCACCGATCCGGTTGGGGTTGATCACCTTGGGGGTGTCTTCGGCCTTCTTCTTGACGACCTTGACCTTCTTCTTAGCCATGAGCTTCTCTTCTCTTCTCCGGCGGTTCTAGGAAACAGTCTTCCACACGTCCTTGCGCGCAGCGAGGTAACCCTCCCACCACTCTCGGTCGACCTTCTTGCGGGTGAAATCGCTGGGAGCGGGGGGAATGTAGTGCGCGTGGTTCAAGTGAGCCAGCGCGTAAGGCTTGGGGGCCACCTGGCCGTAGTGGTCGTAGTAGGCCACTTCGTGCCAGTGGCTGAGGAAGAGCTTGCCGACCCAGCGCAGCGCGCGGGCCTCGATCTGGCCCGGCGGCAGCTGACCCTCGGCCAAGATCTTCTTCTGCTTGTGGTTCGGAACGTCCTTGAGCGTCTGGGCCGCCTGGTCGCTGAAGTCACCAGCTTCGTTGCGCACGACGAGGCGCGCCTTGTATTCGCGGTAGAGCGGGCCGTAGTAGCTCTTCTCCTTGTTGGAGAAGACGCGGATCCGATCCCCGATCTTCCAGATCAGCACCTTGGCCCGCGCGTTCCAGGGCCGCATGGCGACCGCCTTGCGCAGCAGTTCCTTGGTCAGCCGGATCTCGTCCTCGCCCTCGTCCTGGAGCAGAAAGCGCATGCGCTGCTGCAGTTGCTGCGGCTTGATCCCGACCTTGATCGCGATCTTGTCCACTTCGGCCTGGGTCGGCTTCTTGCCCTTCACGTTCTGGCTGACGATCCGCTCCGCCTTGGCCGAGCTCTGCCAGTTGACCTTGCCGTCTACGCCGCAGAAGCGCTAGAGCGACCCGGCAGTCGGGGCGCGCGTAATGTCGAGGTAGGCGATCAGGCCGCCAGCGAACACTTCGCCGAACCCGAAGAGGCCCAGCGTCCAGCGCCCCGTGTGCGACTGGCTGGCGTAAGCCTTCATGGCCATTTTGATCTTGGCCTCGAGCTCGACGTAGCGCCCGCCGACCCAGGACATGAACAGGTTGGGCTCCTGGTCCTCGGCCGCGGCGCGCTCGCGGTTCTTGTGGCTCTTGCGGTCCTCCTGGATCTGGTAGTAGGTGTCCACCAGGTAGCGCGCCTCGTCGCGCTCGAGCGTGGCCGCAGCCTTGCGCAAGTCTCCGTTGAGCCGGCGCGAGAACATGCGCAGTTCGCGGAGTTCTCCAGGCAGCGTCGACTTGTCGTCTTCGTCGGGGAGAGGGAGCGTCGCGCTCCCCGCCGTGAACTTGCTCTTCTTGGCCATGTTGTCCCTTGCTTTGGGCTTCCCGTTGTTCGCGGAAAAGGAAAGTATCAGGCCGCTCCGACAAGTTGTGGAGATCTGAGATAAGTCCAATACTCCGAACAAGAAGCGAGCCCGAGAAGATCGCTCTTCTCGGGCTCGCCGTGGAGGTCCTGCCCCGGCATTCTGCCGGCTCGGATCTCTATGCCCGCCAGTGCTGATCGCTCAGGACGGCGGGCAACATTGTCTGCTGGCTGGTCTACTCGATCTTGAGGTTGTCCAGAAGGTAGGTGCGAACGGCGTCGCGGAGCCTGCTCGAGTCGTTGATCCGGGATCCGAACCTCCCCTTGTCACCGAAGGCGGCACGGTCCTTGTAGAGGACCATGACGAACTCCCTGCACTGGTCAGGAGTCAGAGGCCTTCCGCCGAAACCTTCGCGGCACGCCTTGCCGAGCGCCGCGAGCATTTTCGTCCCGAAGGCGACCTTGCTGCGGCGCGAAGCGCTGGACTTGGAGGTGTTGCCGTGGTACGAGAACCAGCCCCTGAGGCTGACGAGCGAGGCGATAATCGCCTTCGCCTGGCTGAACACCCTCTCCTCGAGAACGACTCCGTTGTTGCTGTATCCGCGCTTCGAGCGCCCCTTGGTGAGGCCGGCGAACAGGTTGTGGATCTGCGCACCGCCGATATCGTAGGGTCCGCCATGGGAGCGCATGAGCGCCTTGATCCGCATGGCACAGTTGGTGTGACTCGCCTCGAGCGTCTCGATCTTGGTGACCAGAGTCGCCTTGCTGTTGAGCTTCAGGAAGAGGTGGCGGGCATACTCCAGCGGCATGCCCTTCACGACATGGCAGTAAAGAGACACGTCGGCGACGGCGAACCCAGCGATCCGGTGCTGGCCGTCAGAGATCACCAGGACGTAGAGCCGCCACACGCCGTCAGCGTCCCTGAGCTTCACGGTCGGAACGTTCTTGACGGGGAACTCGTCGAAGGGGATCGCGACGATCAACGGCGCGGGCATGAGTTCCCCGGCCAGGGCGTCGCGAGCGATATCCTTGATCTTGTGATCCTTCAGGCCGCGCTGAAAGCCCAGCCCCGGGAACCTGTCCGGCTGAAGCTGACGCAGCTGCGAAGCTGATCGGGGTTGAGCTCGACGCGTTCCTCGACCTTGTCGCGCAGGTCGAAGGTCACGTTGCTCGTTCCGAAGCCGGGGATCGAAGGGCTTGCGTCGGGATTGGCGGCTCCGACGGGGCCTTCGTTCGCCGGGCTCCCTCCGTTCCAGCCCAGATCCTCGGCATGCCGAAGGATCTTCCGCTGGTTCTCTTCCTTGGGGGTCGTCTTACCGGCCAGGTAACGAGAGACGGAGCTCTGGTCGAGACCAATCGCCCGAGCGACGCCGGACTTGCTCTCGCCGTTCTGGCTGAGAATCCATTGAAGGGCCGACTTCCAGTCGTCCTTGAAAGGGGTGCAGTTCATACAAAACCTAACGTCGATTGCTTTCGCTGTGACGGTTGTGCCGATAGCTTTCGCTGTGGCGGCTGCTTTCTGATCGAAATGATTCTCAGCAGCAATGGCGGGCTTATTGATCGCAGTGATACTCGCCCTGGAATTTCACCGAACCACGTGTTCGGCGAAGGGACTCTAACTAACTTCGGCCCCCCATGAAACCCATCCCTTCCTTTTTTTTCTGGAAAATAGCTCGAGCCTTCGCTCCATGTGAGGCCAGAGCTCTTCAATCTTCTCGTAAATGCTTTCCGGTTTCTCGCTGTGCGCGCCGACAGGGCCCTCAAGCTCAGCGCTCACGGACGTCGCCCCCTTTGCCCGGGGCGCGCTCCCCTTGATCGCCAGGGCTACAGGCTCGTAGCAACTCCTGCTATAGAAGCCCATGCCGACGTAAAGCTTCCCGCTCTTGTAGGTCTTCCTCCAATTGAAAAGCTGGCCGGTCTTGAACTGGAAACCCCAGCTTTCAATCACCTTGATCGCTTCGGGGGTCTTGGGGCCGGTGTACCACATGATCAGCACGCAGTTTTCAGCGGCCAGAGAGTCCACAGGAAGCGCGGCGATCTCCTCCACCGTCATGCAGTAGTACTGGTCCTGGGCCTTACCCTGCTCCCCCACGCGCTTGTATTTCCAAGGCGGGTCAACAAGGATCAGATTGAACAGGCCCTTCCTGACATGCTTCTTCCTGAGGGCTCGCAGGCTATCGACAGTCTCCAGGAACGAGATAGGCTCGATCTTCTTGGTCCCGAAGTTCTTGGAGTCCTTCGGTTTCTTACGAGCCTTGCCCTTGACCTCGCCTTCCTTGGGCTCCCCCTTTGCCTTCTTGCGAGACTTGGAGGCGCTCTTCTTAGGAGGTTCGGAGGCGGACGGCTCCCCCTCGGAGCACGTCCTGCGATTGTGTCCCTCCCCGCCGCACTTGCCGCACCTGACGATTCGCTTCTTCATGCCGGAAGGATAGCTACTGGCTCCGACAAGGGCCGTGGCAGGTAAATAGGCCCCTGTCATGAAGGCCGCATGGCGGAGCGAAAGCAGCGTGACAGGTAAATAGGCCCCTGCCAGGACTTGTTGCTCGAGTCCGCCGCCGACCAAGCCCTCGGGCTGCTCAGTGTGACAGGTAAATAGGCCCCTGCCAGGACTTGTTGCTTGGGGTCAGCCGCGGAGCAAAGGGAGTCTGCTGTCGTAGCAGGTAAATAGGCCCCTGCCAGGACTTGTTGCGACCTCGCCCCTCGTCGAGGTCGTCGGCGAGGTGGCAGGTAAATAGGCCCCTGCCAGGACTTGTTGCCACCCGCCGCCTCAAGGGCGGCTCTCGGTATCAGAAGTGGCAGGTAAATAGGCCCCTGCCAGGACTTGTTGCCAGAAAAATCGCCTCCTACATATAGGGGGTCGCCCTCAAGTGGCAGGTAAATAGGCCCCTGCCAGGACTTGGTGTGTCATGCAGCACTTCTTGGACGCGATCAAGGTTGCCCGCGTGGCAGGTAAATAGGCCCCTGCCAGGACTTGTTGCCGGCACGATCCCGCTCGCGACGCTGGAGTCGTGGCAGGTAAATAGGCCCCTGCCAGGACTTGTTGCCCGCTGGGCAGAGGAGGCAAAGGTGGCCTCGGGTCTCGTGGCAGGTAAATAGGCCCCTGCCAGGACTTGTTGCGGCGCTCAATCGCGATCGCAACGCGCCGCCCACCGACCCCTCTGTGGCAGATAAATAGACCCCTGCCAGGACTTGTTGCGCCGTGCCTCCTAAGCCTCTTCGCCGCCTTCGTTTTTGCGCTTCATTTCGAGCGCTCGCTTTTTCGCAATCGTCTTCCTCCTTCGCTTGTTGGGCTTTTCGCTGTAAGTCCACACCTCGTCCGGCTCGAGCGCCGGTCGATCCCAGTTCACCTTCGCGCCGCTCGCGGCGAGGAGGTTGCGAGACGCGTTCACGTCTCGATTCCAGGTCTCTCCACAAGAGCAGGTGAACACCTGCGCAGAGCCGAGGCTGCGGTTCCGCTTCCCGCAAGACCAGCAGGTCTGGCTCGTGTAGGCCGGGTTCAGCGTGTCGATATCCTCGAAGAAGACGTTCTGAAGCGACTTCTTGAGAACGCTCAGCGCCGCGTGCCTCTTGTTCTTGTTGATCCGGTCCTGCTTCTTGTTGTCGCCCGCCTTGTTTCGCTCTTGCATGTGCGCGAGGTTCATTTCCTCGATCACGCAGTTCTTGTAGCGCCTCCCCATGTCGCGGGCGAATCGACGGTAAAGGTCCCGCCTGCTCCCCTGCAGCTGGCCGCGGAGAGGATCGCGCCAATCGGGCCCGAGGTGGAGTTGGCGGCCACGCCAGTGCCAGAGCCAGTCGAGGCAGCTGTCCTCGTCCTGGTCGCGCCACTTCTTGACGAGCTTGGACAGCTTCTTCGGGCTCCTGAACTGGTGAAGGTTCTTGAACTCCTTCCGGAGGCCTTTCGGAATACAGCCCCGCCCTTCGACCTTGAAGTAAGCGATCAGGTTATCGACCGCTTCGTTGAAGTCCTTCTTCACGAGGCTCTGGAGGTTCTCCACCTGCTTGGCCTCTCGAAGCCACCAGCAAGGCAAAGCGACCTTGCCCTCCCTGCCGTCGCTCCCGGAGAACGTCGCGACGACGATCGAGCCGTTGTCGTAGCGCCAGCCGACGTCGATCGCGACGGTGCCTTCCTTCGCTCGGTCCGGACGGGGTCCGACGTCAGCAAGGCTCAGCTGAACCGACCACTTCAGGCGACGCCCCTCCTTCTTTCGAACGACCTTGGCGTGAGTGATTCGGACTCCCTCAGGGATCTCGCGCTTCATGAAGAACGGGATTCGAGCCCAGACGGGCTTCTTCCCCTCACTCCTTACGCGGAGGTAGAGGATCGCGTCACCCCTCTTGGCCGCGCGGTCCCTTCCCGCCACCCAGACGCCAGTCGGATACCGAACGATTCGGGCATGGCCCTGGCCCAGGTCGCCGCTGAAGATTACCTCAGGGGCCTGCTTCTCCCGCGACTGGTAAGTCTGGCCACCAATAATTCCAGAGCCGTCCCAACTCTTGAACTTCGGCGGGGGGCCCTTCCGGTGTTGACGGAGTGCCTCGTGACGCGTGTTCCTGGTGTTCCAGTGTAGTTCAGGAAACCGCTCGCGTCCCTCCTTGGCGGCGTCGCTCTTCGCGTCGTCGAAAGCCTTCTTGTCGTAGGAGTCCAACTCGCGCGCCTCTTTGCATATTTTTTGCCGATCCTCCCAGGCATTCTTGAGCTTTTTGTGAAGCGCGGAGATCTCCGCCCTCTCTTCCGGGGTGAGCGTATCGTCTCGATTCTTCGAGTTGCGCTTGCGCTGCTCTTCGTGAACAGCATGAAGCGCCTTCTTGATCGCTGCGTACTTCGCGTCGGCCTCAAGGATCTCGTCCTTCAACTCGGTCTTGAGCATGAACTTCATGTCAAGGTCGCGCATGCTGTGGTCGATCTCCACAGTGTCGTTGCGCATGCGCTGACTGTGGAAGAAGTGATCGTCGACGAACTCGACGCCCTCGAGGAGCAGACCTTCTTCATGCGCACGCCGCCGCATTTCGGCGGAGATCAGGTCTTTGTTGACGCGGTCGCCTTGCTCAGCAAGCTGGCCCAGGAATCGGTGCTCATTCTCGAACCCGAGGGGAAGGGTTCGGTTCGCCGGGTACTTGTAGACCCGAACCCCCGTGTCCTTGTACTTGATACCCTTTTCCTTGTCCTTCTCCTTGGCCTTCTTCTTGGCCTTGTTCCGCTTGCGCATGCGCGCACGCTGGGCCTCGCGCAACTCTTCCTTGCTGCGCTTCTTGCGCCCGCCACGCTTCTTGGTCTTGCTCTGAGTCGTCACGACCCCCCCCCTCCTCACTTGAGCTCCCATCATACTCACACCCCTCCGACAGGTAGCGTAAGCCTTTGCCAGCTAAGACGCTTCGAGCTTCGCCAGCCCCTCGCGGAGCATGGCGCGAAACTCGTCCTCGAGCTTCATGGCGCGGTGAGCCTGGCCGAGCATGCTGCGCACGGACGTCAGGTCCTTCGGCTTGGGGTAGTCGCCCTGGCGGTTCATGAAGCTGTAGGCCTCCTCGATCACGGAGAGCGACTTCTGCTCCTTCTCGGTCAGCGGAAGAGGCTCGACGCCTTCGACCAGGTTGTGGCCGCGGACGACCTGGCGCACGTACTGGTTGCCGGTCCACACGTAGGCAGCCACGATCGTCTGGTTGCCCTCGACGCGCAGGCGCTCGATCTCGTCACGAACGGCCTGCTGCTTGCGGGCCTTGTTGGCCAACTTGTTCCTCTTCGCGCTCAACGGGGCGCCTCCTTCTTGGTCACGATCTTTCGGTAAAGGCCCCCGGCTCCGGGTTCCTTGCTGCAGTAAAGGTGAGAGGCGATCTCGCCCCAGAGGCTCGCCTGAACGCGAACCCAGCCCGGCTGACTCTCCTCGTCGACGAGCGCCTGCCCCGTCTCCGCTCCGTCCACGACGACCCTCGCGCCGGACTCTTCGAGGTCGCGGATCAACTCGTGGATCGTGTCGCAGGGAGGGATCTCGACAGGCGCTTGGTCCGCCAACTTCTTCGCCAGGACGAGCGAGAGGCCGAGGTGCTGGCGTAGGTCCTTGATCACCGAGATCTTTCGGTGGCCCGTGCTCTCGAGGACAACTTTCATAGGGACAACACTCCGATCAGGAGGATCAAACCAAGGCAGGCGGCCTGGAACAACCGCCACTCTTCCTCAGGCGTCAAATCGCGGCCCACCTAGGAGCACGCGGAGCTCGCAGGCGCGGGCAGGTCGCCATGGGAGACAGCGCCGACTGGGGAACGAAGAACGCCGGACGACCGGTGCCAGGATCCCTCCAGAACTTCTGCCGCTTGCCGTGCTCTCCGTAGATCCAGCCACGCAGCTGGAGGTAGGGAGCCCGGCCCGTGACGAGCACGAAGGGCCGGTGATCGGGCGAGGTCGCGTGGAGGATCAGACTTCCGTCCAAGCGAGGCGTCGTACGAACCTCGATCTCCCCCACGTCGCCGGCGCCGAACTCTCCGAACGACCCGCTCCAGAACATGTCCATGTAGCGCGCGACCGCGAGCTCGCCGGCGGCGCCTTCGACGTGAATCGACCAGCCGTTCGACGACCCGTTGGTGAGGCCGTGCTTATGCTGAAGTCCGTTCATGACGTTAGTGGCTTGGCGCTGAATTCCGACCTGCGCAGCAAGGCGGAACTCGCTCGGAGTGAGCGTAATCGGCACGGGGGCAGGGGCGGTCATTCTTAGCTCCGCTTCTCTAGAGCAGCCCGGCCAGGCAGGCTGAGGGCAGCGATCTTTTCCCAGCCCAACTCCCTGAAAAGGGCCTCGAAGGTCGCTCTGTAGCAGGTGTCGTAAGTGCCTTCGTGGCTTGCCGTCGAGGTGCCCGTTCGGAGGCACTCGTCCCGCTGCCGGATCGCGCGCTCGCCCTCCCAGATCGCCAGGAAGGAGAGCGCGTCAAGGACCGTATCCTCTTCGAGCGCGCGGTCGAGTGCCTCCTTGAGGTTCACGCGTAAGCCTGTCGCTGTCGCTCGATCTCGCCAGCCACGTCAGGAGTCGGGTGACCCGGCGCCTTAATGAACTTGCCCGTCACGGGGTCCTTGCTGGCCGTTGCGATCTTGAGCAGGTTGTTCTCGTCCACGAGCTCGAGCAGCGGGCGGTTCTTCAGGCCGCAGGCGCTCATGGTCCCGATCGTCACGACCGAGATATCGACGCAACCGTCCGCGATCTCGGTCAGGTCGGGATCGTGGGTGGCTGCGAACTCGAGACCGTCGAACTCGACCTTCGTCCCCTCGGCCCGCACCGTCACGCCGAGGGCCTCGATCGTCTCCAGGCACTCCTCGAGAATCAGGCGCGCCCGAAGCGTCCGCGTGTGGGCGTCGGGGACCGTCGGCACCTGAGGCACTTCTTGGCCGAACCCGTACATCATGTGTTCGACGCGAATCTGGTGATTCGTCTGGTCGCGGTGCTTCGTTTCGACCTCGACGGGCGCGGCCTCAGCGATCGCGTCGTTGTAGGTGTCCTCACCGAGCCCGTCGAGCTCAGCCAAGCGACGGAGGCCATACCAGACCGCCTTGCCGACCTGCTCACGCAGGACACCCTTCTTGTTCCAGCGCGAGAGGTATTTGCCCACGTTCCACAGCAGCGCGTCCCGCTCGAGTCCCCAGGCCTTCAGGACCTTGATCGTCTCGTAGGCGTTCTCCTTGCCGCCGTAGTGATCCGGGTGATCGACCGAGCTCACAGGCCCTCCTTCACGTTGTTGATCAGGACCGAGGTCGCCTGCGGCCACTGCTCACGCGCCTGGTAGCTGGCGTGCGCCGCCGCGGCCTTGGAGTCGTCGGCGAAGACGTCGTAAGACTGCCACCAGCGGGAGTCGCGACTCAGCCGACCCTTCTCGCCCATTTCCTGGTGGCGGCACTCGACACGGACACGAAACATGGATCCAGACACAGCGACCTCCTTGTTGAGGAAAGTGGCAGGTAATAGGCCCCTGCCAGGAATTGTTGCCGAGAATGGCAGGCAAATAGGCCCTTGTTGGACTTACTGCCACCCGCCGCACCAACCTAACAACCCCAGCCGACAAGTTCACGGAAAACTAAAGGTGGCAAGGTGAAAACCTGGATCTTGTCCGACCGGAGTCGTATCCTGGCCCCAGCAACGGAACGGGACTGGCAAGGGAGGACCGTGGACGGAATCGGAACGATCAATCACCTTTTGCAGCCGCCCCCGAAGCGAACTCGCCCCCGCCGTTGCAGCGTCGAAGGGTGCTCGAAGCCGACGAGGGAGAACAAGCCGGTCTGTACCGACCATGTGCTTGAGCTCCCCTATGCACGCCGGGTTGCAGAAATGGCCCAGCGGATCGAGAAAGAGCACAAAATGCTCCTCCGGGGCCGGCGCCCGAACCAAGAATGGCTCCTGGTTGAGGACGCGCTGATCTCGATCGCCTTCCAGGAAGAGGAGGAGGTCCCGACGGTCAAGATCTGCAGGACGTGCGACGTCCCTCCCAAGCTTGCGCTCAAGCTGGCGCGGGCCGGCGGGCTTAGCTACCGAGCTCGGAGGCGGAGTCACGTCTTCAACGTGAAGGACGCGCGCAAGATCGTGATCGCGCGAATCATTGGCCGTGACGGGCCCAGGGCGCGCAGGTCGTAATGGACGACAGCATTCGGCCGCACGAACTCGAGATCATTGAGGAATACGAGGACGACGACTACGAGGTCTTCCGACGCCACCTCCATTGGACCAGGAAAGAGGGTCGGCGAACCCCCTTCAATCAGCGGGCCTTCGAGGAGGCATGGAGGGGCTTCGTCGAGAATATCGGCTGGCGGGGCAGCGGGTCCAAGGTGACGGCCATGGTTCGAATGCTCAACTGGCTCCCCTCCCTGAAACAGCATGCTGAAAAGGGAAGCCTGCGACTCGGGCGCCCAGGTCGCTACTGGAGCGCCTCCGAGCTCGAGCGCTGGGCCGCGACGACTTGCGCCTCGCCGCGGGCGATTCACTCCGCCCGCTTCCTGCTCTACATTTGGGACCCTGACCAAGAGTGGGCCTGCGGCAACTTCAACCTCAAGCAGGCCTTCAACGCATGGGACGAGGAGCACCGCAGCGTCTTCGTGCGCTGGGCCGCGGATCCCTGGTGGGGATAGGAGCGACATGATCGACGAGATTGTTGAATACGGAGACTTTATCGACGGCGACGCGAGCTCGATCAGCTTCGCCGCGATCACCTTCAAGAAGGACTTCGGGCCTTGGAAGAAGGGTCAGAAAATCGACAGTCTCACGCTCCAGTTTTGCCAACTGGGCGAGGACAACGCCCCCTGCCCCACCCTTCAGGAGTGGAGTTTCGACGGTGACCTGATCCGCGAATGCAGGGTCAAGCTGGTGCCGGCATGAGCGAGCTCTCCTCCGCCCAAGAACGCGTTCTCAAGGCCTTCCCGCCGGGATCTCGGTGCTGGACCTGCGGCGGCCCCAACTCGGCGCACCGGATCATGGACGAGATCCGCGGCCGGCATGAAGCCGGCGACTCCGCCCGCAGGCTCGCCGAGGAGTTCGGCAAGCCCAAGATCGCGATCAACTGCCTGCTCCGCATGTCCGAAAAGGACTACGAGGCCATGCTCTTGGCGTCTGCCCTGCCCGAGCACGAAGAGGTAGACTGAACAAAATTGCTGGAGTAGCTCAACCGGCAGAGCACTCGCCTTGTAAGCGAACGGCTGCGGGTTCGACCCCCGCCTCCAGCTTGCGCAGCCCGCGACGGTCGCGGTGCGTCGCGCGTTCAAGTGGTTACGTTTTTAAAGTGAGTCAGGAACGATCAGCGAGAATCGTTAAGCGCGCGCTTCGGATACGGGGAGTCCTGCACGGCTCAACACCGACCCCCTGCAAAGCGCGCTCTCGTCATGGCCCCGTCGACTAGTGGTTAGGTCACCAGCCTTTCAAGCTGGCTGCGCGGGTTCGAGTCCCGTCGGGGTCAAAGGAGAAGAGAAATGCAGAATCCCAGTCTCGGCCGAATCGTGATCGTCAGGGAACGCATGGGCCCGGAGCCTGCGATCGTGATCAACGTCCGCAGTCCCACCTGCGTTGACGTGCGCCTGCTTGGCGCAGACCCGACCTGCCTGACTACGGGCGGAGCGACGAACGTCAAGAAGTGCCTCGACTTCGAGAGCCAGTCTGACTACAAGTCGATCAACCCGGGGACGTGGACGTGGCCGGCTCGCGTCTGATCGTTCCCGAGGACCCGCTTGCCCAGAAGGCGGAGACCTGGCTCAAGGATAAGTCTGGAGCCGCCTGTCGGCGGTGCGGCGTCAACATAGACCTCGGTCACCGCTACTACGCCGAGGCGAACGGTCTGATCCACTACGCCTGCAAGGCAAGAGAAGAGGTTGACCTCCGCGCGATCGGATTCTAGGCCAGTCGGAACTCCTCGAGCGTGTCCTCGATCACGTAGACCGTGACCTCTCGGTAGTCCCAAATGCCTGGAGAACTCGGCGCTGGATCCTTGCGGCGGAAGACTCGACTTCCCCACACGCAGCACTCAGCAACGTGCTCGACCGGAACGATCGCGACCTCGTAGCCCATGCTGTCGAACAAGCGGACCCGAGGTTTGGAGCTTGGGGTCAGGTCAGCCACTCGAACTCCAACTCGTCGTCTGAGTCCTCGAGCGCGTCAACGCCCGTCTTGCTGCCGGCCGCCCTCCCCTCCAGTCGGTGCTCGTGGCTGAAGTCCGTCTTGCGGAGGTGCTCGAGGAGCTCGATCGCCTCGGCCCGATCTCGACAGAATCGCTCTTTGACGACCCGTCCAATCAAGTCCAGAGACACGACGTAGTAAGCGATCGAACTCACCCGTTCAGTCTAAGAGAAAAGCCCGGCGAACGCTCGCCGGGCCCCTCCCCCTATGACGGCCTCGCGGCCTAAGCCGCTTGGTGACTTCGTTTACTTGCGACTGCGGACCAACTGCATGACCGCGTTGTAGCTGAGGATCAACCCCAGCGCCCCGCCCGCAATACCCAGAAAGGTGTTGACCTTGTTCCAGGTCTCGGCGCGGGCCACTCGCTTGAGCTCGTCCTCGCTCGGCTGCAGGTCCCAGGGCAGCGGCTTGATATCCGGCGTCTCGGTCGCGCCGAGCTCGCGGTAAAGGTCCGTGAATCCCGAACCAACCCGCCCATAGATCGGGTGAACAACACCGCTGCTGGCGAGGACCTTCCTTCCGCGGTCGGTCAGCCCGCTGCCAAGTGGGTCATTGGAAGTGAGTTCGAGATACGACACGGCGCGCCCCTGCTGGACTCTAGAAAGAGTATTTCTTCAGCGAGTGGTCGGCCATGACCTTCGTGAACGTGCTGCGGACCGACCACTCGCTTCCGTCGGTCCGCTTGAGCGCCTTGCAGAGATCGCGCACGAGCGGGCTCGGGAACTCGCCCTGGGTCTTGCTGCTGGCCCGCTTCTTCTTCGTCCTGCGTCGTGAAGTCGTCAAGAGAGCTCCTCTCAGTGAGCCCAAAGGCTCCTTCTTCTTGGATTCGGGGCGCGGCGGCGTCGAGAAGAAGCTGCTCGCACGGCGCTTCTTGGTCTTCTTCCGAGGCTTGCGAGGCCTCATGATCTCCTCGGACGCCTCTTGCTGCTCCGGGTGGGAAACGATCGGCGTCTCGTCGTCCGGCTTGAGCGCGCGGGCGCCACGGACCAGCGAGCGACCGCTGACGTTCCCCTGGGCGTCGACCCGACGGACCTTGAACTCCGTGCCGCCACCCTCCTTGGACTGCTTGGCGATCACCTTGACTCGAGTCGGGGTGCCCTGGATCGAAATCTTCCAGGTCGAACCGATCTTGACTTTGCTTGCGCTTGCCATGTAAGACTCCTGGCCGGGCTGTGGGGGGGGCTTGAGTGAAAGAAGGCCCGGCCAGGATTTCTTTCATTTTAGCAGCCAGGGTCACCCCTGCTCCGGCGCGCCTTCGCGGTGAAAGCGCGATCCGCAACTACATTCCGAGCTCAGGGTCGCTAGAGCGCGCTTGACGGATCGCTCGCCTGATACCTGTTTGCGTTCAGGATCCTGGTCGTTAAACTGGATAACGTTCAGAATCGTGAACATTATGGTTCGGTCGCTCTGTCTGGGTTGCATGAGGTGGAGATCCAATAACGATCACTAGCGGCAGGTAAATAGGCCCCTGCTAGGACTTGCTGCTTCACGAATTTCCGCCGGCGCGACCTCGTTCGCCCGAGCACGCTTCCTTGATTCTCGATCCGAACGAACCTTGGTCAACGCACAGATCCGGTCCATGATCTGCGAGCCCGATTCCTCAGCACCGAGCCCATGGAAGCAATCGAGCTCGGCGCTCAGAACGACTGCGGCCCGGTCGGGGGCGGCGGGGGAGCATGGCCGCGGGACCAGCCCGCGCTGCGACGGTGGTGCTGGTAGGCCTGCTGAGCCTGAGCCTGAGCTTGAGCCTGAGCCTCCAACTGCTTCTGCATGTTGCGCTCGTCCGCCCACTGCTGAGCCATTCGCGCCAGCTTGGGGATCAGCAGAGGCAAGGCCGCGGTCGCGCCGACGCCGATCACCTCTTGACTCTTGCAGCGAAAGCAAACCTCTTCGGCGCCGCAGCCCTTGCAGGCGAACTGCTTTTCGATTCGAGTCGCTCCGTCAGCGCTGACCTCGCGCTCAAAGTCGCGCAGAACCTGCTCCGGGTCGTGCTCGCCGTCAAACAGCTTCGCCAGCGTCTTGTGGATCCGATCCTCGCTCACGCTCGGCCTCCTCTCGTTGCTTCTGCAGGTGTATCTGGACGGCGCGGGCATTGATCAGCGCGATCTGGTCCTTCTCGGAGAGGGACTCGAACTCGTCACGATCGACGAACACGAGCTTGAGCGCCCCGCCCTCGCCGGCGACGGCCGAGAAGCGAAGGTAGGAGAGGCAGCTGCTGCATACCGACAAGTCGTTCTCGCGAGGCTTGCGCGCCCGGCTCTCGTCCGCACAGCCGCTGACCGGAATCGGCGTGAAGCAGGAAGGGCACTTCAGGTCGTTGTGAACCCAGTATTCAGTCACAAGGCCCCCTGAATCGGAATCTCGCCGACCGGCTTATTGCTGTAGAGCGTGCAGTCCTCAGCGAACTGCTTCATGGCCCCGCCCGGGTGATAGTAAGCATAGCAGGCCCAGCACTCCAAGCAGCAGGCGTAAGACCCAAGCGTGATCGAACCCGGCCAAACTTGAAGTTCGAGCGGGCGCGAACACATGCCACAGCGATCTGCTTCAGGCCCATGACTGCGGTCGTTCATGGCTTCCACCTCTTCACCTTGGACCTTAGCTCGCGAGCGCGATTCTCATGACCCTCGGCGAGCTTCAAGAGCCTCTCTGCCCAGGCCTCCCACGCCTCTTCGACCGTGGGGTAGAACTTCGTCGACGGGCTCGCGTTGGGAAACGTTTCCTTTTCCGACTCCTCAAAAGGAACGAAACCCCCGGAGGCGGAATAGGTAATTGCCCAGCGACGGACCTTGCCGCTCATGCTCCACCCACTCCACGCTCGATCCGAACGCAGTTCCACTTGATCGAGGTGCGGTCGGAAAACGGGTTCGAGACGAGCTCGCTTCGATACACCCCGTTGTTGTCGAGCACGAGGCACGAGGCACCCGATCGAACGTTGAGGGCGTCTCGCTCGGCCAGGGTCTTGACGACCATGAAGGGATAGCCGGGGGGAGACGAGGACAGGCGGGCAACCGCATGCCAGCGGTGATCTTCGCCGTAGCGGAACACGCGGCGTTGCTGCTGGGCGTAGATCGTCAGACCCGGCTCGCGGATCTCGCGCGGGACCGTGTGCAAACTGTCCGCGTCCGCGACCTCCCGAAAGAGCGCGCGGAGCGAGGTCAGCTGCTCCTCGCTCAACGACCTTCCCTCCTGGCGCAGCCAGTTGATCTTGTCCCAGACCCCAGGAATGCGCCCGTCCTGCTGAATCGTCAAGACGGCCTCGAGCAAGCGGTCGATCACCTCGCCGCCGTCATTGAGGCGCAGCAGCGACCAGTAGAGCTCTTCGGTGGCCTCGTAGTCGCCCTCCTTGGCGGCGCGCTCGAGTCGCCGAATTCGCTCGTCGCTCACAGCAAGAGGAACCGCTTGACCGCTTCCGCGGCCTTCGCCCCTAACTCCTGAGGCGTTCCGTCGTTGACGAGGACTTCGTGCCAGGGGTAGTCCTCGGGGATCATGTGATCGAGGGCCTGGGTCGAAGGTGCGTCGGGGCGGACGATCTTCAACAAGAGGCCGCCACGCTCGCGAATGGCCTCGGCTTCGTTCACTCCACGGACGTCGGTGAAGATACAGAGCCCCTTGTCGGGCAGATCGTCGAGGGCCTGATCGCGCCATACGTGCTCGTGAATCTCGCGCCCCTTGCCGCCAACTTCGATCATGAGCTCGAGCGGCGTCTTACCGATCCCGGGGAGCGGCTTGGATCGCTCTTCTCTGTGCTGCTCGTAGTAGTCCGGCGGCTGCATGCCGTAGCACTTGAACATGAGGTAGGTGATGTACTTCAGGTCGTAGGCGAACTTGCGCACCTCGACGCTGATCCAGGGGAGGTAGGCGCGGATCCCGCGCGCGGCGGTGTCCTTGCCTACCCCCGTCTGGTGCCCCATTCCGATCAGGACGAGCTTGGACACGCTACCGCCGGGGCGTCTTGGGGAGGACGTCCTTCTCGCAGCCAGCGACCCGCTTCTTGGCGGGGTTCGCGACCTCGCACATGTAGTGGTAGCTGTCGGGGTCGTAGTTGGAGTGCTTCTTGAGCGCCGTCGAGAAGACCCCGTCGTAGTTCTCCTCGCCGTCCTGGAAGTTGTCGTAGACCGCGATCACGTTGGCGAGCGTCTTGCCGCCCTGACCAGGAATCCAGATCTGGTCGCCGACCTTGTAGAGGGGCTTGGGCTTCACCGGGCGGATCGGCTTGGGGGGCTTCGGAGGGCTGACCGGCTTCGGCAGATCGGCGACGGTGGGCGTCTCGGCCGCAGGAGCAGGGGCGTCCGCCGGAGCAGGAGGGGAAGCGTCGATCACCTCGCCCTCGATCTCCTCGGGGTCAATGGGGGTCGGATCGTTTTCGTTCGTCATGACGGGTCCTAGCAGTTGAATGTGCAGCTGGCACGGTTGGCGTTCCAGAGCATGCACTTCTCGCGCACGCAGGGAACCTTGATCGTATCCGCTACGAGCGGCGGATTTGGGTTTTCCTTGGTCGGCTGGGTCTTGGCGTTGTAGCCGAGACCACCCTGAACCTCGTAGACCGGGACCTCGCGCCCGCCCGCCTGGGGTAGCTGGAGCGCCGACTTGAGATCCGCTGTGTTCAGCTGGGGCCCCATTTGTGCCATGCCGACGGGAGTAACCCGCACGGCCAGGGTTCTGGGGATCAGCTGCATTCCGGTCATGAAGGGACAGACCTTGACGTCCTCGGACTGATTTTCCTGGGTCACGCGGATTCCTCTCGCACGACCCCTCCTGCTAGAGAACGACGGGGCCGTATCCGTTCATGACTTGGCAGAGCGCGAAGAGGTCTTGCTGGAGTCCGCCGCAGCGAGCTCGAGCTTGATCCGGCCCCGCATTGAGCTCGCGCTGGAGCTCAGCAAGCCACTTTCGATTGTCCGTCACTTGGTAGAACGGCCCGCCGCGGAAGAAACCGCTGCCGATCTGCTGTGACTTAGACACTTTGAGAGGCCAGGGCGCTTCTGGCAAGTCCTCGGGACGAAGTGAAAGTGCGTAGGACGCTGCGAGGGCGACTTGAGGGTCGCCCCAAGCATTGAGGCTCATTCCTCGTCCTCGTCGTCGAGGTCTTCGTCGTCGTCGAGATCCTCGTCGTCGTCGAGGTCTTCGTCGTCGTCGAGGTCTTCGTCGTCGTCGAGGTCTTCGTCGTCGAGGCCTTCGTCGTCGAGGCCCTCGTCCGGCTCGAGTTCCTCGTCCGGCTCGAGTTCCTCGGGGAAGAGGTCGATCGTGTTCCTGACGAGATCGAAGTCCTCGTCCTCGTCTTCGTCGAGCTCGTCCAGGTCGAGGAGCTCGTCCACGGCCGTCATGACTCGGTCGAGCAGCATGCGCCCCTTGCGGTCCAAGGACGAGTCCTCGAGAAACGTCTTCACGTCACTCAGGAGCTCAAGGGTCTGGTGCTCTTCAGGGCTCAACATGAGCTCTCCACTCGGCTGTAGCCGCGCTTGGTGCCGTTGAATCGGCTCAGCTTGGCGTAGAAATATTCGCGCTGGTTGGGGTGCGGGTCTTTGATCTTGCAGCGAGCTCGACCATGGGGGCCGTAGTCTTCTTCGACCTCAATGACTTCGAATGTGCGCTTGCCAAAGGTCTGGCGCGGATCGTTGTCGATCCATACTTGACCCTTGCTCACTTGGTGCGGATTCTTGCTCACAGCGACCCCGATCGATCTACCCAGTATATGCCTGCCGTCTTGGCTTTGGAGGTCAGCCGATCGCCTTCAGCAAGATCAAGTGAAAGCGGGCGTCGCCCTTGTGAGCCTTGTCGTGATCTTGGAACGTCTGCAGGAGCCGCTCCGAAGCGTCGCGGAAATCCTTCTCGCGATCCCTGGCAGCCCAGACGCGGAGGGCGTGCTTGTTGAAGGTCTCGGTCGCGATCTCGAAGGCGCCAGTGGGCACCGAGCGCTTCTTGCAGTTATCGAGGTAGCGGATAATCTTCCGCGCCTCGCCCAACTGATCGCGCATGTCCCTGCGCCCGCACGTGTCGGCGAGCAGGCGCAGGGACTTGATCGCTGCCTCAACGAGATAGCGAGGGACCGCAACCTCGTTCGGCTCCTGACCCACTAGAAGCCAGCGGCAGCGGCGGCGGCCTCCTGCTGAGCCGGAACCGAGGGCTCAGTCGAGACAGGATCCGACGGAGCGGTCGGAGCGGTCGGGGACTTCGTCGCCTGGGGATCCGAATCGCCGGGAGGAGTCGCGAGCGCCTCCTCGTCCGAGAAGACCGCGGCCATGTTGATCTTGTTGCGCCCGCTCGCGATCACGCGACCGACCACGTCGTTGACCGTGGGAGGGTTGACGGTGTCGATCGCCTTGGGGAGTCCGGTCTCGATCAGATCGATCACGCCAGTGAAGAACTGGACCGAAGCGGTCTTGATCTCAGGGGGCTGGCTGCCCTCCTCGAGAATCTTGATCTGCTTCTGGAGGTTCTTGATCGCGAGCTTGAAAGGGGGAGTCTTGGCCATGTGTTTGTTCTCCTTGCGCGGCGGAACTGCCGTCGCGAAGAGAAACTAACAAGCCGATCCGACAACAACCAAAAAGAATCGGCGCGGAGGTCGTGTCCCCGCGCCGATTCAATTCACCCAGATAGCCCAACCCACCGCACCAAGCGGAGAGTCCAAGCGGGCGGCGGGGATCGAACCCGCGACGAACGGGTTGGAAACCCGACGCTCTACCGCTGAGCTACGCCCGCGTTTTCAGCTGCGACACCCCACCCTCCGTGCCGCCTCACCCCGTGTCGACGAGGTCCCTGTATCTACCACTCCTGGTCAATGGAGGTGCCGGGAGTCGAACCCGGGTCCGCGATAGCCTCCGACCGCGCGCTCTACGTGTGTATCCGTCTGTTTGATTTCGCTGCCCGAGCTCGAAACGGCACGATCTCGGTCAGCTATCCGTCGATTTTGCTTCGGATCGAGCTAGGCGGACTCGCTCGAATTCCTAGTCCGTCTTTTGGCCCCGGACCCCTTCCTCACGGACGGGATGTCAGGCCGGGGTGGTCGAGCTAAGCGACCAGGGCGGGCTTGGCGGCGCCGTCGATCCACGCGTGGATCTGGGCGTCGGTCAGGCCCTGCTCGTTGCTGTTGGCAAATGAGCTTTTTGATCGGCTTTTAACGCAGCCAACCGATCAACTGCGACACGCACGCACGACTTCGTCTAGCACGTCGAAACCAAGGTCACCCCCTTGTTGTGGAGGAAGACTACCAAGGCGGGCCTGCGTGGTCAAGAAAATCACAACCCTAGATTTGCCAGGATCATGTTCAGCGCCGACTCGTTTTCGGCGGTCCCGACGAACACGTCCGGCTCGTCCGGGTTGAATGTCGTTCCCAAGTGGACCGAGTACGGCTCGGCGCCCTGGACCCACTCCTCGGAATCAGCCTGGTTCAACGCCATGCACCGGACGATCACAGCTACCTCCTCGTCCGGCCAGAGCGGGTTCCCCGCTTCGTCGAGCTCGAAGTTGATCCCGCTCGGATCCCACTCGATCCTCAGGTTCGGAGGCCTCCCGACGGGAAGCACAGCCGTCGCCCAAGGATCAAGGTTGCTGCTTTCGTCTTCGAACCCGAACTCTCGCAGGAGGTGGGGGAACGGAACCAAGGGCTGGTAGTCGAACCCATGAAGCGGGAGCACGCTGTGGTCGCGGCCGGGATCGGCCGTTCTCATGCTCGAGTCGACGTAGTCGACCGCTCGACGCTGATCGCGCTCGATAGGGATCCAGGCCCGATAGAACAGCGGCTGCATGATCTCCTGATAGGCGTAATCCGGATCCTCGTCGACCGCGAACCCCTCCTCGGTTGCGAGGTAGTCAACGAACCAGTTCACCGGAAACAGAGCGCGTGGGTAGTGCCCCAGGTCCATGTGCCAGGCCATGACGCCCAGTAGGCGAGGTCCAGGCTCGACGAGCGCTCGGGCCGCGGCGAGCAGGTATTCGACCTGATCTTCACCCCGGATCATGCGATTGACCGCGGGTGGCATGCGAAACTCGCCCTCACCGTATAGGTAAACCTTTCCACCGCGGCCGCCGAAGTTCCACGGCCTCCTTTCCGCAGGAAGATCGAGCCAGGAAGCGTCGAGGGTAGCGAAGCAGGCGACCTGGTCCTCCCCTTCGACGTCCGACCAATCCACCGGTCGATCGCTCAGCAAATCAGGCCAGCCGATCAGCAGCAGCGCGTCACCAGGCAACAACCTGCCGAGAATGAAGTTCGGGGCCTTGGGGTAGGGAACCAGGAACCAGTCCGAACCGAGCTCCTGAGCGGCGAGCACGAAAGGTTCGAAGGCCTCGTCGACCTGGCCCGCGCGCAGGAGCGCGGTGGCGTAGGCGAGCACGTCTTCGCTCGAGCCGGTCTCCTCGGCGCGGCGCTCAAGGTCTCGGAGGCGTCCTGCTGGGTTTCGCTTCACCGAATCGTGTCCGCTGCGCTCACGCCAGCGCCGGCCCTCGTCGCTGTTGCGTCGGTATCTCATTCGAACTCCACGTCCCCCTGGAGTCGCCAGGTAGCACCGCAGTCCGAACACGAAAGGAGGTTTGTCCAACCTCCCGTAATGTCGTGGTCCTCGTAACCGATCGTCGCGCGGTCCTCGTAGATCGTAGGAGAGGAAACGATTCCGTAGTTGTTCTCGAGCGTAAAGTATGTATCTCCGCTGGAGTGGTAGTAATCGGGGTCGTCTTCGTCTCGCCAAAACTGAAACGCGGCGTGACCCCTCGGGCAGACGAGGTTGTTCTCCCAGTCAGGGAACCAGTTTCCGTTGCGGCGCTCCCACCGAATGAGGTGCTCTTCGTCGCTGACGTAATTGGGCAGCGCGTCCATGACCGCCCGGTAAAGCGCGACCTGGTCTTCGAGCGAGAGCGCTTCGATCATGCCCTGCCGAAGCCGCAGCGCGATCAACGACGTCCGGGCGTCCAGGTCACCCTGGCCGGCGCGGCGCTCGAGCTCGCGGGCGCGCGGGTCAGTCACTCAGACCCTTCGATCCATACACCAGATCGAAGATCCTCCGGCATGAGCTCGCCGCGATCGACCAATTCCTTGGCAGCTTCAAAGACGTAGCTCGGAGAGGCGTGCCCGCCAGTCAACCGCTTCTCCAAAAGAATCTCGTAGTGGAAGTCATAGAGCTCGTCGTCTGCGTGTTCAACCGAAGTGATAAACCCAGCGTCTTCTAGATTATTCAACTCCTCTCTCCACCTCTCGATTGAACCCTCGAACGTGCGAAGGTCGCCGTCATGGTCGTAAAACTCAACCCGGACCACAGCTTCGACCCCCAGGCTCGCAAGGAACTCGCGCTGCAGGCCGGGTGTGTTGCGCAGGATAGCTGACGCGCGAGCGAGGATTTCGTCCGGGCTCACTCGAGGAACTCCTCGATCTTGTAGCCCACGTAGGTCGAGACCATGTCGGTCAGCACGTTCGCCGCAGACTCAGGGCTCCCCCAGAGCAGGTCCGGCCGCGTTACCCGCACGCCGAACTCAACCGCCTCGTTGAGCGTGGTCAAGACCAAAACCTCATGCTCCGTGACGCCCATGCGCCGGCCGATCATGCCCCAGATCACATGCGTCGCCGTCCAGCCGTCCACGGCCTTACCGGGACGCTCTTCCTTCCAGCGCCTCCAGGGGCCGTCGATTGCGTGCAACGCCGCCACGTAAGCTGCGTAGAGGGCGCAGTAAGCAATAAGGTTCTTGGACACAGGACTAGGCGATCTTCTTGATCTTGCGGTAGATGTACGTGCCCGTCAGCCCGAGCGCCATGCCCGCCACGCCGATCGCAAGGATCCGCGAAAGAGGGCCAGGCTCGCCGTAGGGCGCGACCGTCACCGTGCCCGCGATCGTGTTCACGTCGAAGGTCGGCTTGAGCGCAGCCAGGAAGAACTCACCGATTCCGGGAGTGCGACTGCTCTGGCCGGTCAGATCGGCTCCGGTGTAGGTGACCGAAGGACTCAACGTTGAGCGGAAGGTGACGGAACGGATCGGGTTCGCCGCGGCACCGCTGATCGCGCTCGAGACAACGCGGGTAAGGTCAGACATAGCTTGACTCCTCTTTCCTTCAGTTTAGCGGAGTTACAGGGGCCTGCCGTACAGCAGACGACCCCCGGACGAACCGGGGGTCTACTGTCGATCCGGGGGCTGCGTTACGACGTCGGGGGGCGGAACTTCTTCTTCTCGCCCTTGGGCTTGGTCCCGCGGACCTGCTCCTTGAAGTTCTCGGCCTGAATGGCGGAGACCTCCTCCTCGAACAGCTGGGCCTGCGCGGCCTGAAGTTGCTGCTGAGCGGCGAAGAGGTTCTCGGACGCGTCGAGCAAGGCGTCCATGCGCTCCACGATTCCGTCGAAGGCCTCGATCTCGGGGACGTTGAGGTTTTCGCCCCAGCCGAAGCTACGGACCTCCTTCGAGTCCACCACGACCTTGTTCAGCACGAAGGCCGCGCCGGTCTCCTTGGCCTGGCAGAACTTCGTGAAGACCTCGTCATGAGTCGGGCCGTCGTCGGGGTGCTCGATCGTCTGAAAGCGACCGTCCTTGAACATGATCGCCCAGAAGTTGTCGTCCCCGTCGGAGTCGGAGTCGTCTTCGTCAATGTCCGGCAGAGCCGGGTCCAGCACTTCGGTCGTCATTCTCTTCTCCTCAGAGATCGGGGGTTTGGGTCGGACTGCTCAGGTCCGGGGTTTGAGAGGCGCCCAGATCCGAATTGATCGAGACCTGCGGCCGCGCCTTGAATTCCTTCTGGGCCCAGTCAGGCGCCTCGCGGCGCAGTTCCTCGCCGGCATACTGCAGGACGTGAAGCTTCTGCTGGAGCTCAGGGACCTGGTCGCAGTACTCGAGCATGCGCTGCAGGCCCTCGTAGGTCAGCTTGAAGCCGATCGTGAATCCTGCCTCGTCTTCCCAGACCAGGTCAGACATTTCCCGGTCGTTGGGGTTGATCGGGCGCTTGTCGAAATACCCCCGCTCGGCGAGTTCGTGGATCTTGCGCTTGATCTGGAACGCGTTGGCCTCGACGGCCTCGAACTCTTCGGGCTTCCAGTTGGGCTTGCTGCCCTTCCCTCCACAGACGCCGCAGGTCACCAGAATCGGATTCCCCTTAAACAGAGTCTGGACCTTGCCGCGCCCCTGGCAGTCGGGGCAGGGGATCTCCTTCGGCTTGTAGGCGAGGGCCTGCCAGTGCTCGAGCTCGTTCCCCCAAGTCTCGCTGTTCTCGTCCATGGGGCACGGCGGCAACCAGGTCGTCGTGGCCGCAGCCAGATCCTCGGGGGGAATGATCGCGCCCAGGCACAGCTGGGCGCCGCTGACGATCCCACGGCCCGAGGCGAGGTCGTTCGCCGTCTGGGGGAGTCCAGTCCCGGCGTGCAGGACGCCGGAGAGGTCCGCGTCGGCGGCCACCTGTCCGCGGAGATCGTCCGTGATCCCCTTGTAGTGGTCCTCCTGCTTGCTCGTCGTGAACCAGCGGCTGACCTGCTTCTGGACCTTGGACCAGAGTCCGATCTGCTGCTCCTCGCGTTGCCGGAGCTCGTGGCGCTCCTCTTCGCTCAGCGTGTCGCCGGGCTCGGATCGAATCGGCGCCGTGCGGCGGTCGCGGCTGTGATACAGCTGCCAGTAGAAGGCCCAGACCGCGCGCTCGGCGTCGTCGGGGCTCATATAGCCTTCGCGGCTCATAGTGGAACTCCTCGCACTAACAAGTAGTGAAGCACGAGAAGCAAGTCTGTCCAGCTATCGGGACTTGCGCTTTTTCAGCGCGCCTCCTGCCAGCGCCGCGGCTCCCGCCGCCCCGGCCGCGGTTGCGACCGCCGTCGTGACGCAGACTGGGCAGGGGTTGCTGCGAACCCGCCGCTGAGCAAACGCGTGATCGCTCAAGGTCAGTTGATCGCTGGCAATCTCGCCGTCGGCCCACAGCGTGCTCAGCCACTCCCAGGCGAGATCGGCTTCGATCACTCGCTCGTAGTTGGGTTCGAGTCCGTTCTCGCCCCCGATCGCCGTTACGGTCGCCAGGTGATTGGCCGTTTGGATCGGCTCGCCCTCGTAGAGGCTCACGACGTAGTAGAAATCTTCGTAGTTCTCCATGTGCGACAGCGACCAGTCGTATTCAACCCCGAAGACCCAGCCCCTTTCTTCCGCCTCGCGCTCCGCCCAGGCCAGGTCGACCGCGTTGCGCACACGGTGCTCGATCTGCTCAATCGCGTCCGCGCCAGCAGGGTGCGACCAGCCTGCCCACTCATACATGTATCGCTCGGCTTCGTTGAGGTTGAAGCGAGCGAGGACCGTCTCCTCAAGCTTGCCGTGAAGTTCAAGCAGGCGAATGTATTCCTCCTGCTCCTCGGGCGTGCGCTGCTTGCGCTCGAGCTCTCGGATCCGCTGGTCGCCGCGGGGTGGATTGAAGCCGATCCTCCTCCTGAGAATGGCCTGGCGAATCGACTCGATTCCGATCTTGTCCCAAGGCGACCCGCACCTGCCCTGCATGACGAACGCATGAAGTTCGTGAGGGGCGTAGTACCTCAGCAGCATGTCGGCTCGGAGCAATCGAGGCTCCTGGGCCTGTGAAGTCGGGGCGTCCCGCTCAAGGACGATCTGGCCGTCGCGGGTCAGAGCGCAATCAACAAGATCCTCGCTCATGACCTCAACGACTTCGAACTTTATTCCGTGAGCGTCCCCCAGGGCCTCAGCACATGCCAGCATTTTCGCGTTCTGGATCCGAGCTTCGATTCGAGCCATTTCACCGCGGCGGCGTTCGTCAAAAGCGGACCACCCGTAGCCAGATCGCTCGTAGAAGTAACGCTCGGCAGGAGTGAGCGTCTGCGGGATCACGTGCTCCTCCAAGCGCCCGAGCTCGCCATGAAGTTCAAGCAGGCGAATGTACTCTTCCTGCTCTTCCGGCGAGCGCTCGATCCGCTCGAGCTCGCGAATCCGCTCGTCCCCGCGAGGCGGGTTGAGCATGACGACGTCGTGCCCCTCGGCCGCCAACTCCCGCAGGAGTCGCTTCAGACTCGTGAGCGCGTTCTTCCAGGATCGCGGGTCACTGGCCGTCTTGGGAAAACCGATCGTCTTGCCCTTGATCTTGTAGATCAAGTGCTTCTTGCTGCGAACTAGCTTGGCGTCGTTCTGCTCGAGCAGCCACTTGACCTGGGAGAGCGCGTCACTGGAGCGCCCCTTCTTCTTGCCCTTCTTCCTCTTCTTCTTGGGATTCCTGCGCACGATCACGCTCCATTGCCGTTCGTTCAATCGCCCCAGGAACTGGTCCAGCGCGAGCTCGAGATCGTCGGTCGGGGCCGTGCTCCCGTAGCTCATGAGGCCCGGCGTCGCGTCCCGGACCGCCCAGCGCAGCGCAGACGGATCGCCCTGCTCGAGCCAGGCACGCAGCAACTCCTTGCGCCAGGGCTCGGCGCGCCGCTCGGCGAGCGTCCCCCAGAACGGGGTCAGCGAAATCGTATCAACGCGAAGGAAGTCCCCCGCCGCGGCCCGCGCCTGAGGCGTCGAGCGGGACAGGCGCCTTATGCGGGCCTCTACGTGATCCAGGAGCTCGTCGTCCAGAACGCGTTCGCCGGACGTAAAGGGCGAGGCGATCGGGTTGCTCATGACGCCCTCAAACAGAGGTCCTGGGCCCTCGTCTTCACGCGGGTCGTAGATCGGCGGAGGTTCAATTCCGACGCGATCTCGCTTCTGCTTGGCGTCGAGCCAACTCTGGTAGCTCTTCTCGAGCTCTTCGCGCCGGGCTCGCCGATCTTTGATCGCGCGAATGCGGGCGCGCTCTCGCTCGCTCGAGATCCACCAGGCCCAGTCTTCCCATTCGCTCATGCTGCCCTCAGAACAAGTAGGCCTGGCGGGGATCGTCGAGCAGCCGGCCGCAGCGAACGATAATGTTCGCCCCGAGTTTGCTGAGGTAGATCTCACCCCCCTCGTAGAGAGTGCGCAACGCCTCGGCCGCCTCAGCGCCCAGCCTACCCAGCACGAAGTGCTCGTGACCGAAAGCGTGAACCATGCGGCACCAGGTCCGCAGCAACGCTCGCAGTTCGTTCAGGTCCGAAAAGATCACGTCGTAGAGCACGAGCGACTTACCGAGCCGGGCGACCAGGCCCCCTCCGCGCTCGCTCGCGCCGCGCCCCCCAAAGCGACCGGCGACGATCGCGCCCGAGAACGGGTCCATGGGCAGGTAGCCGATCTCGACAACCGACTCTTGCCCCCAGCCCGACCGCATGCTGATCTCGAGCCCGCTCTCTGCGTCGCGCCAGCTGTACTCCTTCGGATTCTCGACCGGCCGGAGCACATACTTCCGCCCTTCCTTGCCGAGCTCGGCACGCAAGGCGTCGAAGGAGCGATCGAAGACACGATCAGAGAACAGGACTGGAGGTGCCCCGGCGCTCAAGGACGCGTCGATCTGCTCCGGGGTCAGATCCGTCGATCGGTCGTTCGCCCGTCCCAAGGCGTCGACAAGGACCTCGCGCGACAAGGCGACGTTGCCCTCCAAGAGCTCGCGACGGACACCGGGAGCCATGCGGCGGAACGCCGTGACGAGCTCGGCGCGCAGGGCGTTGCTTCGGTCCTGCTTGGTCTCGCGCCGCTTCTTGGCACGCTTCTTGGTCTTGGCGCGCTTCTCCTCCAGGCGCTCGACGGCTCCGCCGCCCTCGTAGCGCTGCCGAGCGGCAGCGAGGAGTTCCTCGCCCCGCTTCTTCATGGACCCGCCGCTCGCCTTGTGCCAGTTGCCGGGCTTGCCCTTGAGCAACTCGTAGCTGCGCTTCTTGAACTTGATCCGCCGGTTGCCGTCGGGGTGGCGCAACCCGCCCCACTGATCGCGCGTCCAGCCTCGGCCCAGGTAGTAGGCAGAGATCAGATCGGCGCCCAGGTCCGTCGTGACCTTCTTCTTGCGGCCGGCAACCTTGAGCACTTCAGCGTCGCCGGGCTCGAGTCCGAGCGCTAGTCGAGCAACCTCGTCCTTGTTCGCAGCCTGAGTGAGCACGCGACCCTTGTCGGCCTCACCGATCCGCAACCGCTCGCGCAGCAAGTTCGCCTCAGCCTCAGGCGTCGGCGATTCCTGGAACTCCCGTTCGGCGCGGGCAAAGCGATCGTCGGGGTTCATTTGCCGGGGCGGCCCGGAACGCTGGTAAGGGCGAGGTGGCCAGTTGTCCGCAAACTCTTCGATCGAAGCCATGGCGTAATCGACGCTGGCCTTCGCTTCTTCGATATGGCCGTTTTCGATTTGGTGGACCGCGGAAACGACCGCGGACAGAGGCCCGCGCAGTTCTTCTTGGTGACCGCTTTGGACGTAGAGGTCGTCCGTTCGACTCAAGAGCCTGCGGAGATCGGCGCCTGCGTACTGCGCGTACCGATCCGGATCGGTGTGCAGTCCCTCCCAAACGTCCAGGAGTCGATCAGAGAGGTTCTTAGCGATCCAGGCCTGGTAATCACTTCGGGCAGGATTTCCGCGCGCAGGCCAAACCGGGCGCCCGTCGCGCGGCGGCGGCTCGTGCAGGTAGGCCCACATGATCAATCCGAGGTGCTGGCGCGTCGGGATCCAAGCGCCTCGCTTCGCGCTCCACTCCCAAAACGGACGGCCGCTCTCTTCCATTTGGGTGACGTGCCGGGCAATGAACTCGCCGCGGCGATCCCACCAGGACGTCTTCGCTGTCGCCTTGCGCTTCTTGAGCGCTGACTTCTTTCCTTTGACCGCCTTGTAGGCCTGAAGGAATCCTTCGCCTGTGACCTTGCTGCTTCCCTTGCGAGCCACCTCGCTGACACCACGCTCCTCAGCCAACGGCTCCCACTTCCTGACCTCGGCCAGGGAGAGGTAGGGACGAGCGGCGCCCCACCTCTTCGTACGGCTTGGGTTTGCCTTGACGAGCTTCCGAGCCGCTCCAGCCGCGTCCCTGGCAGCGCCAACGGCTCCCTCGCCTGCTTTGGTGATCGCGCCCTCGGCGAGGTCGGTCACAGGCTGGGTAATCCACTTGTCGATCCGGTTGGTCACGAGCTCGGCAGCAGCACCCGAAGCCGTCCAGCCGATCAATTTGCCCACGAGCTCGGTCCCCGAAAGGCCGAACGGATTGTCTCGATAACGGCGCTGGAGCGTGCGCTCGTGCTCCGCCTCGTCGAAGTATGCGTCGATCGCGTCCTGGATCTCGCCCAGCGAGACCTCCGAGGGCTCCATGTCGGCACGCAGGTAGCCCACGCGCTGCAACTCACGGGCGAGCTCGGTCAGCAGGCGCGCATATCGCTCTCCGCTCGAGGCGTGCAGCTGCCGGTAGAGCAAGCGCATGCGCTCGTCCCGGCTCGGGTTCCTCTTCGCCTTGGAGGGCTTGTCCTTGGGGGTCATTTCGTTTGCCTCGCGAACGAGCTCGGCGATCTCAGGGGGGTAGGGGACGCGTTGACCCTTTTTGGCCTTGACCTTCTTCTTGACCTGCTTGAGCAAGATCGAGCGACCCTGCTTGGTCTTGTTGAGCTCTCTGATTGCGTGAATCGGCAGGCAGAGCGGCGGGCGATCGCCTGAGAGACGGGTGCCCTTCGCGCCGCACTTGTGCGACCAGTCCAGGTCCTTGTTGTATTGTCCCTTCTTCAGCGGCGTGCTGTCGCGATTCTTGCGCAGCAAGATCGAGCGCCAGTCTTGCTGGGTCCACTGCCACGACTGGTATCCAGGCGCTCCCACTAGGACGGCTCCTTCGCAAGCACGACCGCGCGCTCTCCGAATCCGTCGTAGACCTTGAGGAGGACAACCTCGGCGGCCCCCTCGAACGTCTCCTCGGTGTCACGATAGAAGAAGTGCGGACCGTGGGTCATGCAGTTGTAGCGAAGCTCGCGCCAGGGGCCCGGCGGGACCTCCTTGACCTCGCCGTCGATCTCTCCGTCCAGGTAAGCGTGAACGTTGCGCTGACCCTTCTCGCGAGCCCGCTCCCAGCCCGAGCAAACGACATGAGGCTTGCAGCCCCTCAAGCGCAGCCCGCGGGCGTACCCTTCGACCTTTCCGTCACGCGTAACCGCAAAGCAGAGGTTGTGCAGGTTGTAGTGGACGCGCGCCTTGCCCGAAAAGTTGGTCAGCGGGCGGTCGATCGGATCGCAGCAGCGGATCATGATCCCTCCACGGGGTCCGGAAGGCCGTCGAACGGATCCTCCTCCAGGCCGAAGAATCGCTGCATGAACGAACGGTGCTCGAGGGGAACGTGGTTCACGTTATAGGGGTCATACTCTTCGACTCGAACCTGAAAGCTCCCAAGGCGGTATACCCAGCCAGGAACGAAGTCAGGGTCGACGCCGTATCCTCCAGAGTTCAGAGGCCACAGCCGGATTCCCCCCGCCCCGCCCCCTGGGAAGCGAAAGTCGACGTGCGGAATCAAAAAGACCGGAGGGCCCTCGTCTTCACCAGTGAAAGCGAACTCGAAATAGACGCGGTCGACGACGACAACAGACCGGTCATTGTCAAGCCACTCTTCGGTCGTGTATCCATGACCGCTCGGAAAATTCCCCGCACGAAAAGCTCGGCGCGCCTGAACAGGCGACCAACGAAGCGTGATCTTCTCTCCGGGACTGGGCAGAAATCCGAGCTCCTGAAGGATCGCGAGGTCCTCCGCGAGCTCCCTGCTCGTCGGGATATCAAGTTCCCCCAAAGGACTGGCTCCCTCTGGAACGAAATGGTAGAGCGGGGGGCGTGGCTCGACCCCGCGACGGATACGCTCGATCCGAGCGGCGATCGGATCGCGACCGCGCTCGAGCCGCCGCATGCGCTCGTCGGGGTTGTTGCGGACGCGCCCCGGCCAGTCAATTTCAATTTCTTCGCCAATACGTGGCGCCTTCCAGGCGCCGCCGGCCAGCCTAGCGTCTATGTAAAACCTCGAGCCGCTTACCTCAAAATAGATCGTAGGCCGAAGCCAGTCTCCAGGGACAACCTCGCAAGGGTCTGGAAATTCATACCTCAGGTCAGCGCACTTCGTGACCACTTCTCCGTTCAAACCGCGGGACCAACGAGGCCTAAACGACGGATAGCCCAACGAGGGATCCCAGCTAATCCTGATCTCTGAATCGAACTGAGGAAGCAGGCCGAGCTCCTGCTGAATCGAAATGATCTCTTGGATCTCTTCCCGAGAGGGGATTCCGCCTCGGCCGAAAGCGTCTATGCCTGGGTAGCAGCGGCGGAGATCAACGTAACTCTCTTCCGCCGGGACGTTGTCGAACTTGAACTCGAGCGGAGGCACCGGCTCGACCCCGCGGCGAATTCGCTCGATTCGGGCAGCGATCGGATCGTCGCTGCGCCCGAGTCGGCGCATGCGCTCGTCGGGGTTGCTGCGGACGCGTCGCTTGAGGTAAGACCGGTAGCTCTTGGTGGTCGGGCGGACGTGCCCGGTCGGGCAAGACCCGTCTTCGAGACAGGCTCCCAGGCCGACGTCGGTGATCTTGGTCGGCACGGGATCAAAGCGTGCCAGCGCGTCGTTCACCAGGCGGAGGTGGTGGCCCGGCAGCGCCAGGTAGACCTCCTGATACTTGGGCGCGACCAGGCAGAACCAGTCCCCAATTCGATCGACGAGCTCAGCACGAGCCGCGCCGCGGAGGTGCTTGGGCGGGAAGTCGTAACCCGTCTGGGGGTATTCGCGCGACCATGCGTAGGGAACGATTCCGAGCGGCTCGCTGACCACGAACAGGTCGAGCTTCTTGCCCTTGAGCCCCTTGAGGTAGCCGTGCTTGTGGCTCGGCGCCTCAGGGAAGGGTTTGGTCCCAGCACAGGGGACGAGGACAGCCTTCTTGTGCTTCGGCTTGAAGCGGTGCGCCTTCTTACGGTTCTTGACGATCAGCGGGTGCTTGATCGCGCGCAGGCCCTGACGCGGCGAGCGGACGCGGAAGTAAGGCGGGTTCTTCCGGAACGACTGACGCGACTTGTAGACCACGATCGGGATCATGTATCCGAACGCGCGCTCGAGGTCCACGTAGAGGTCGCCCTGTCGACTCCGGCGCCCCAGGTGTCGCAAACGGAGCTCCCCGGATTCACCTCCGAAGTCGAACAGGACGTCGATTACCTTGTAGCGCTCGCCGCGGCGATCGACCACGAACACGTCAGCCGTCCCGGCTCCGGCCGCGGCCAGAAGATCCTCCCAGGTGTTGGGGTTGGTGATCCCCATGACCGGTCCGACGGTCAGCATGCTCTGCAGCGCCTGGGTGATCGCCGGCTTCTCGTAGGTCCCCTCAGGCTGATAGATCAGCGGCGCCTCGCCCGAAGCGAGGTCGGCAAAGACGAGGCCGCGAGGCGGAGTCGTCATGGTCTTGGGTGCCGGCATGGGCAGGAACGCCTCGGCGGACGCCGGCAGGAGCGGCTCTTCGCTCACCCTTCACCTCGCAGGTAGCGCGTCAGGAGACCGTCGTCTCCGTAGAGGAGGTCCATACAGAAAGAGTCAAAGGCCTCCGAGTCCAATTCAAGGCGAACCAGAAAGTCGGCTTCATACGCGTCGCCGGCCGGGTGAACCTCCAAGAAGCCAACGACGCCATGCGCGCGATCGGCCAAGAGGTCCCAGTAGCCCTCGCGGCTCAGGTGCCCTTCGAGGAACTCGAGCCATATGTCCCACGGCCCAAGCGGCTCCTCGAGCGGAAGATCCCACTCAGAACGGAAGGCCGCGGCCGCGGCCGCAATGTCCCCCTGCTTGACCTCCACGAAAGGACTCAAAACGTCCAACAAGAGATTACGAAGCGAAGCAAGAGGGCTCAGCATTCCGGAGATCTCTTCGTAGTAAAGAGACTCCCCTTCGCTCCGAGACTCCCTTGAATAGACGGCAAGATAGGGCGCGACGCCGTAGCCGCTCACGCTTGGCCCGAGGGACGGCCAGTCTACGAAGAGACGAGCGTCCTCTCGCTGCGCTTCGTCCCGCGCGTTCTCGACCAACCACTCGGACAGCGCGCCGACGACCCCCAATCTCGCCGCCTGCAGCCGGCGCTCCAGGCGCTCAGCAGGAATCTCGCGGCCAGCTTGCGACTCGCGCGAAATGTCGTAGCAGAACAAAGCGACGAACGCCCAGAGCGGCGGGCCAGACAAGTTGTCGACATAGGTCTGCTCGGCCAGCGTGCCGTCGAAGAGCAGTCGGAACGCGTCGTCGTCCAAGTCCTCGAGCAAAACGAATTCCGCTCGCTGACGGGGCGTCGCGTGGCACCCGCGGTCGACCAGGACCTTTGGGGCCGCCAACAGCCCGAGCAGGTAGGCGTCCGCCGGGTGGATCACGCCCCGACGTGTTGCCTCACGCGTGTACCGCTCCCAGGCCTCTTGGGTGTTGTCTTCTTGAGCGCGCCTCAGAACTTCGCGCAGGCGCTCGCGACGGGGGTTCAGCGCCACCTGGAGTCCCTTTGCACGCTTGGTGCTGGGCCAGCGCAGGTCGTAACCGATCTTGACGCCCGTGACTGCCGACCCCGCTCGATCCGCCCCCGGCTCGTCCGCCTCAGGGTCGGCGACGTGACCGATCTCGTGCGCGAACAGCGCCTTGCGGTTCTTCCTGGGCAGCCAGCGCGTCTGCTCGGCGAGTTCGAAGATCGGTGGCTCTTCTCCGACGCGAACCTGGGCGTAACGGCGCGCGTTCTCCTCATGCGTCTGCGTGAGCTCTCGCGGCCAACGGAGCACGAAGGGCCCCTTGAAGCCCGCCTTGCGGTAGAGGGCCTCATACTCCCTGCGGATCTGATCGCGCGATACAGGCCGCTTGAGCTTTGGGTGCTTATGTCTCCGGCAGAACTCTCGGCCGCTGGACCTGCTCATTCTTCGATCCTAGCGGATTATCCGGCCCCTTCCGCCGCAGCACGAGCCTGCCCATGGGGAAGCGGCGCATGTCGTCCTGCTCGAATAGAAAGACCTCGGGGCAGGAGAAGCTCAGCCATTCGACGTACTTGCTGTTGCAGCGCGGACAGGCTCCGTAGGGACAGCTGGGGTCCTTGGCGAGACAGAGCTCGCAGAACGGATCTCGGCAAGGGTGCTGGGGCGGCTGAACGCCTTCCTTGCGATTCGTCCGCTCGTGCCACTCGGACCCGCACTTCATGCACTCGTAGGACTCGCGCTTCCCTGGCTTCTTGCAGCGGCTCGAAGCGTCCGAGAAGTCCAGGCGCGCTACCTTCTTGCAGCGATCGCAGCCGTTGTACCAGCCAAGGTCAAGGCAGCGATCGCACGTCATGGGAAAAGGCCCCTCAAGAACGGGAAGGTGGCGGCGCAGAAGGCGGCCAGGAAGAGCGCGACGGTAACAAAATCCACCCAGTGATAGGGATCCTTTTCGCTCACCGGGTGTGCCGCCTCAGCGCCTGCTGGTAGCTCCGCTGAATGCCGGCGCGCACGAGCGCCTTGGCCTGATCGTCACTTAGCTGCCTTGTTGCCTGCTGCAGCTGGCGATTCCCTGCCGTGGCCCGATAGAGCATGGCGCGGGCCGCACGGGGATTCTTGGCTCGCTCCCGCGCCTGCATAGCCCGATAGCGAATGTAACTCCGCTTCCAGTCGTTGACCTTCTTCTCGGCCTGAGCCGCAGCGACAGACCCAACAGCCCGAGCAGCCGACACGCCCATACGAAGACGCTGGAGGAGGCTGAGGTCGCGATTCGGCTGCGACGCTGGGGCCGAGCGAGCCCGCTGATACCGAGCCGGAATCCTCAGCGTCGGTGGCTGACGAGGCTGGGTTCGGAACTGGACTGGGGCCGAGCCCGCAGGCTTTGCGGCGCGAGCCGGCGCAAACTTGGACGTCGTTCCGACCCTGGAGGGAGCGGTTCGACCGGCAGTCGGGCGATACTGGATCGGGTCCGGCCGAATCGGCATGCGGACCTGGGTCGCCTGGCGTGCGTACCCTCCAGCTGGGAAGCCCTGGGGGAGCGCTGCCCCGGCGGGCGTAAAGATCGAGGGCGGATTGCCCAGCTGCAGCATGCTCACGTTTCCCGCTCCATTGCGTCCTTCATGATCTCCTCGAACTCAACGAGGGCTCTCTCCTTCCATTCTATCTCCTTTCGCAGGCGCTCCTCTTCCATTCGGAGGTCAAGGAGTCTCCGCTGAGCACGGCCCGCCCCCCCTCCAGGAGATCCAGACGAAGATCGGTAGCAAGATCAGTGAGATCGGACCGAAGACTTCAATGAACACGGCTAGATCCGCTCCTCTTCGTCCCACTCGAGCGAATCAAGCAGGCTCTCTTTCTCGCGCAACGTGTCGAGAACCAGCTTGTCGACAACGTGCTTCGCGACGAAGCGCACAATCAAGATCGAGTCGTGCCCCTCGGCGCCAATGCGGATCAGGCGACTCTCGGCCTGCTGGTTCTTGGCGGGGTTCCAGCTGAGATCGATAAAGCCGGCGACCTTGGCGCGGGTGAGCGTGATCCCCTCACCGCCGGCACCGATCGAGACCGCGAGCCCGCGCTCGATCTCGCCGGACTGGAAGGCCTCAACGATCTTCTGCCGCTTCTTGGCGGCGACGCCGCCGTGGAACACGTCCCAACCCGGCCGCCCGTCGAGGTAGCTCTCGCCTGCGAGCTTCTTGAGGATCGAGACGTGCTGGGAGAAGAGGACGACCGGCTCGTTCTCCTCCTCGCACTCTTCGATCCAGGCCTTGACCGCGGCGAACTTCGCCTGACTCAGCATGGACCGAATTCGGCTGAGCTCGTCGATTGTCGGCATTTGCGTGCGGCTGAGCAGGGCCTCCTGCACGGCCTCGAGGATCTCTTCGTCCTTGTTCCAGGGCCGCTCCTGGAAGTAGTACTCGACCCGCTCGTCGTAGATCAGACGGCGGCGATCGCGCTCGTCCGGGCTGAGGTGGGGCTCGAAGGGGCTGAGGATCTTATGGGGGCCACTGTCTGCGGTGACGTCCTGCCACGACCGCTTGACCGCGAGCATGTGGTGGACAGCCTCTTCGACCTCCCGGCGCGTCTTGTCATTGATCTCGACCTCAATGATCTTCTCGACACGCGGAGGCAGCTGCGAGAGGACGTCCTTGCGGCGACGGTTGATCTGCACTCGGCGCAGACGAGCGTGAAGCTCGTCACGAAGTTCGGCCGTCGGAGGCCGGCGACTCCCCTTCGGGTTCTCATACCAGTGCCGGAAGATTCGGAAGTAGTTGTCCCAGCTGCCGAATGCCGCCCGCTCGAGCCCGAGCGACTTCAGCACCTCCCAGAACTCGCTCGGCTTGCCCTCGCACGGCGTGCCCGAGAGCCCGTAGACGAAGCCGTTCATGGCCCAGACGCGATCGCGCATGGCGCGCCAGCGCTGCGTGCGGAAACTGCTCGGGTTCTTGAACGCGTGGCATTCGTCAGCCAGCAGAACCATGGGCCCGGTGATCTCGGGGTAAGGGTTGGCCTGGTGGCAGGTGCGATCGATCGGCTCGCCGTGCTTGTCGTGCCCGCAGATCTTGACGGGGTCCGGATCGTCCACCCACTCTTCGTACTTTCCGCCGTAGTGATACGGGATCACGCGACGGCGCCCGTCGACGACGAGCTCGAACGTGCGCGGGTGCTGAAAGTCTATGTGCGTGTGCTCGCAGCGCGGCAGGATCAGATTCCCAATCCGGCGCTCTTTGCGCAGATACCTCAGCAGACCGCGGAGGCGCTTGCAGCCCTTGCAGGGCTCGCCCGGCAAGACGCCGAACGAAGCAAGCAGGACGTCGCCCGGGGAAAGCGCCTTGAACTTCAAGGCGTAGTTCTTCATGGACGTCGCCATTTTCGGGCGAAGGTCCGGGCGCCACTTCTTGATTTCCTTCTGCCAGTTGTAGCGGACCGAGCTCGGGCTGAAGACGAGGTTCGGCATGTCGCTGCGCAGGGCGCCGAAACTCGAGATCACGGTGTTGTGGCAGAGGATCCCCTCGGCCACATAGTTGTGATCCCTCTCGATCTCGAGATCGTAGACCCAGTCGTCGTAGTCGACCTCTTCGACCGAGACGACGGTGGCGTAGTGGACCTCCTGCTCGATCAACCGCCAGGCCCGGTCGCGCGTGACCCGAAGGTCGTCATAGTCAAGTCGACGGAGTGCCTCGTCGATCCTCTCGCGGCGATACTTCCCGGCGAGATACTCCTCGGCAGCCTGGCCACTCAGCATGTTGTCCATGGCTTCAACGACAACCGCAAGCGACTCGCGCGAAAACTCCTGCTTGCCCTTGAGGTAAACCGTCGAGAGCTTGTATTTCGGATCCAAGTGCCACCATGAGGCAGGGAGTCCCGCGCGATCGAAGGCGGCCCTTATCAGATCAGAGGCCGGGAGGCCTTCGGTGTTGCTGTTGACCTTCTTCGCGCAGGCCCTCTCCAACTGCTCAGTCTTGTAGCCAACGGAGAACCCAACCTCGTCTCGATATCGACGAAGACTCGCTCCGCTGATCGTTCCTACCCAGTAGTCACGGTAGGGGCAGTTGGGGCTATTCGTTGCGCGGGCTCGCTTGCTGCGAACTCGCACCCAGATACCAAAGCGACGGAAGAGGTGGACGAGCTCCTTGACGAGCAGCTGACTCGCGCTCGAGAACTCAACAATGCTCCCCCTCTTGGGGCAGGATCCCTCCGCGTCCATGTAGGCGCGCAGGAAGGTTCGAACGACCTCTGCATTTCCCTGCATGACCGGGAGCGGAACGCGGCGATCACGGGAGCGTGTGCCCCAGGGGTAGTCGAAGCGCAGCATGAATTCACGTAGGCCTGGATCAGAAACCAGGTCAAAAGCCAAGTGAGTGGCACGCGGCTCGTTAATAGACGGCTCGAATCCAAGGCGGGCAAGAATGCCGGCCAGTCGTTCGCAAACCATTCGATCTTTCTGGGTAAAGACCGAGCGACCGGACTCCTCGCGCCCGTCGCCAATCAACCACCCCATGAGCTCTGCGAGCTCAAGGTCTAGATCGCCGCTCTCATGCAAGAGTCGGGCGGGAACGCAAATCCGGTCGCCAGGCCTGATCTCGTTCGTCCACACCTCAGGCCCGCGTAGCTTATGGGCCTTAGTGATCGTCGTCTCGCTGCCGTCATTCAGACGGACGCGGACGAGCTTCTCCCTGACCCTCTGGCGGTAGAGGCGCTTGACCGGGCGGCGAACGATCCTGCCCGTCGCGTCGTCGATCGAGTTGACGAAGAGAGGCTCGGTCGGTTCAGACCAATAACCCTCTCCGTCGAATTCAATGTTAGGACTCGCGTATTCATTCCAGGTGAATTCTGCAGTCTGAAGCTCGCCGTTGATTTGAGCTAAGTCCTTATATGATCGACACTTGCCGCAGCCCATTTGATGCCCGACCAGTAATGCACGCGTATTGCTAATCCTGCGCGCGTCGGTCTCCTGGAACCCCATGAGCGAGAGGCCGAGGTCAGGCAACTCCCTGAGCCGGCGATCAAAGCCGTTGTCGGTGATCCCGTCGACCATGACGCACAAGGCGCAGCACAGCCGTAGCGGCGCCTGGACGAACTCGCCCTCGCCGGGATTAAGCGCCACGCCGCAGCGATAGCAGGTGCCCAGGTGCCGGTTGGGAAAGGGCTTGATTCGCTGGTGCAGTCGCTTCTTCTTGGCCATTTGGGCCAAGATACGAACGCCCTACGACGTCTAGCGGGCCAGAAGGCGCTCGATCACAAGCGGTTGGGAAGGCGGTTGCGCCGGGCCGTGCAACCCACGTAGCTAAGGCTCAAACCTCGAGCCCTGGACGTCCAGCGCAGGCCGAGTCCCCATAGACCGAGCTCGGAGAACCCGGCTTCCACCAGCAATCCGTAGCCGCACTCATACGACAAACGAAGGCGTCGGCGCCGCCTCAACGAAACAGCCCTTTCCCGAAGCTGCGAGAAGGACCCTCTCCCATGCCCCGGCCGGTGGCCCGGCGGTCGAGGGGCTGCGACCCGGATCGAGAGAACCCATACCCCCTGCCGCCGCAGCCAATGCCCATGCTCCCGCAGCCAATGCCCATGCTCCCGTAGAGAGCAGGGCCGCCTAAGCCGATCGCCCGAAAGCCGCCGCGGTTGTAAGCGGCCCTCCTTTTCCGCTTGCGCCTCATTTCTTCCAGGCGTGGCACGGACAGCGACACGGCCCTTGGAGGAACCGGTTCTCGCCCCACTGAGAGTTCGAGCACTCGTGGGCCCTTCCGGACGTCGTCGTGCAGCGGAGCAGCGATCCGTCCTGAACTTCGCAGCGAGTGTAGTCGTCGTCCAGCACCTGAGGCTGATCGTCCTGAAGCTCTTCACCGGACACGCAGCGCCTCCTTGATCTCCGCGAGCTCGCGGCGATAGATCTCGTTCAATAACTGCTGGCCCTGCCAGCCAGGCCATGCCGCCTTGCAGCCCTGGCAGCGCACATGAAACACGGTCGGCGTCGTCGACTCGATCTTCAGCCAGGCGAGGTAGTGCGTGCATTCCCCCGCTATCCTCTGCGCGGGCCTCTTGGCTGGCGGCGGGACCGATCTCCCGCCAAGGGACTTCCAGATCGACTCGATCTCGTTACGGAGGCCTTCATTGACCTGGGCTTGGGCAGACCACGACCCAGACTGCTTCCCGCAAGCCCGGCAGCGAAACGCGAAGGTCGAAGGCGTGCTGCGGAACTCGAGCTCGAGCAAAGGGCAGCCGTCAGCTTCGCAGTCCTGGGTCAAGACCTTCTCCGATCGATCACACTCTGCAGGCGAGATCGCTTGGCCCTCAAGTCTTCGTAGACCTTCCAAGCCGCTTGGTTCGCCTCGGGAATCCCAAGGTCGCCGACGAGCTCCATGCGTTCAATCCCTGAAGCGACGACCTGAACCAATCCGGCGACCTCGTACGTGCTCATTCCCTCCGTGTACTCATTGATATCGAGAACGAACCAAGCGTCCTCAAGGCGCTCGAGGTCTTCGCCTACAGCGATCGCGCGCAGGTCGTCACGCGTCAGCAACGGACGCCTCCTCCCAGCGGGCTCGAGCCGTGGCCGCGGTATCCGGGTCCACCTCGATTCCGTAAGCGCTCGCGCCCATGCGCTTAGCGACGCAGGCGACCGTTCCCCCTCCCAAGAAGGGGTCGCAGACCACGCTCCCGGCCATGACCCCGCTGACCTTGAGGCAGCGCTCGGCGAGCTCCTCAGGAAACTCGTAGGCCTTCTTGTGCCCTGACGTGTACTTCTTGGTCTTGGCGCCAGTGGTCTTGTAAGGAATGAACCACACGTCTCCGGCGCAATGAAGGTCACCGTTCTTCCCTCGAGTCCCTCGCTTGAGGTTGCTCTTGTCGGCGAACGGAACGCCGACAGCGAGTCGATCGAGTGACTCGGGCGGCTTGAACCAGGTCCAGACGAACTCCCAGCCGTAGTTCAGCGTCGGGGAGCGGGGGTGGATCGGCGTGTAGTGGCCGCGGGTCTTGCCGTCGATTGCGAGCGACTTGACCCATATGATCGTCTGGCCCGTCTTCAGCCGAGGGGCCTCGCGCTCGATTTCCTCGCGAGCGTCGTAGGGCTTGGAGAATCCCTCGGTTCGCAGCTGGGCAAAGTTGACGAACAGGCGACCGCCAGGGCGAAGGACGCGACTCGAGAACCTGCCCAACGCGGCGCAGAGCTCGAGGGTTAGTCCGTCGCGCCTCTTGTAAGGGGGCGAGGTGACGATCGCGTCAACCGATTCGTCGGGAACGTAATCGCTGTCGTCGTAGATCCCGCGCAGATCGGCCCCACCGATCTTGAGCCAAGGCTTTTCCATGCGGGGAAATTATCAGGAAGCCCGGACCACTTTCCAAGATTTTCCAGAGGTTCCCTGGAGTACCTAGGAGGGATCTTCTTCCTTTTCAGGCACTTGCGGAAAATCTCGTCCCTTGGTCCGCTCGCTATCGAAGGCTCGCTCGATTCCCAGGCGATCGCATTCGACCCGGAGCTCGAGCAGCATGGTCGTCCGATCGACTTGCTCCCCGTAGCTGGCCAGGTCAACCTTGCGGACCCCGCGCAGGCGGCGCCGGCGCGCCTCCTTCAGCATGGCGAGGTAGTGAGGAGAGGTGTGATCAGCCCACGTCTGCCTGTACACCTGCTGCGCAGCTTGATCGACGTCGTCATACCCTGAGGCCTGGGTCGCCCGAAGCATGTCGAGGGCCTCGGTTGCTCGTTTGAGGCTGGCGACCCGGATCAGAAGCCTGATCGTATGAACCAGGTGATCGTCGTCCATGTCCTTGATCGAATGCCGGCGGCCGTCCTTACTGGTCCACGTCTTGGGCAAGCTCACTGGATCCCCCAGCAGCAACGCTTGTACTTCTGACCGCTCCCGCAGAGGCATGGATCGTTGCGGCCAATCTTCGGTCCGCGGCGGCGGAGCATGTAGACGGGAGCCGTCTTCTCTGGGCCGCGGACGCCGTTGACGCCGTCTTCGAGGTCTTCGTCCTCGTCCTCGTCCAACTCGTCAAGCTCGGCTTCGGTGTAGATCGGCTTCACGCCGACCTGGACGAGCTCAGCCTCCGTGCTCTTGATCTTGTGGCGGTTCGCCGCCTTGCGAAGAAGCGCTCGCCTTCGCTCTCTGCTCATGGTAATCCTCTTGAAACCGAATCTTCTCCACGTCGATCTTGAACGGGAGATCCAGGTCTGCAAGGCGAGTAAACAGAGAATCGGCGCAGCGTAGCTCCCGGCGAGAGAGCAGCGGCTTGATCCGACGCTGGTATCTCGCCCAGGCCGACGACCAGTCCGTAACCTCCGCGAGCCAGCCAACCACGAAGTGATCGCTGATCCCCAGCAGGCTGAACACGATCGCGTCGAGCGTCGAGGTCACCGCCTCCTCTCGGTTGGAGTAAGCGTCCGTAACGACACGCTTGTTGCGCCACCTCGGATCGAGCACCCCTTCCCACTTCTGAGCCTGAGCGAGCTCGAACATGTACGGAGCGGCGCCGAGGCCGAACTCGGGCAACTTCCTTCGACTCGGGGGAGTCACCCTCCAGTGGTTCACGTCATGCGCGAGGTGGAGGCTCCAGTCAAAATGACTGGCGCCGGGAGGCGCGTCCAGCGAGACCGACTTCCCGTCCCAGCGATACGGGATCGAGCGGAAGCGCCGGCGCGGGATCCCGGACCTGCGAACGTAGGCCAGCACCCGACGCCTGAGGAGGAGGTCCTGCCGCCTCCTCCTCAGCAGGCGGCAATGCGCGGCCCAGATCGCCTCCGCTCGAATCTCTTGGATCTTCTCTTCGCGAGACTTCACGCCTAGATCAACTCCTCCAGGAGATTGGGGTCGATCTCGACCTGGACGTCCAGATCCGCCTCCTCCCAGCACCCGACGAGATCGTCCACGACGACGCCGGACTCGGGGTGGAGGCGCCAGCCCTCGCCGTCGCTCAGGACGAGGTCCGTCTCAGCGGGTTCGGACTCGGTGTAGTCGAAGTCGTGGTACTCCCCCTCGTGGTAGCGGTGGATCGCGTGCTCAGGCGAGTAGGCCTCGACCTCGACCCGAATCACCCCTTCGAGCTCGAACTCCGCACAGTCAAAGAGAACGAAGTTTCGGGTCAGGCCGGGAATGAAATCCTGCGCAGGAAGGGCAGGCACACCCTCAGTCGAAACGGTCAATGGAGATCCACCAGTTCGCAGAGAATGGGGCTCTGGGACAAGCGACGCCTCTGCTCCGCCGAAAGTCCGTTTAAGAAACATTGGCCATGCTCGACCTCGAGCCTGGCGTCCGAGTTGCCGCGTGAGAGGTATCCGACCTCACGGGCATGACCGACGAACTCTTCGATCTCGTCCGACCAGTCGTAGAGAACGGCGCGTGGATCTCCTTCGTGGTCCTGAATCAACTGCTCGAGCCGGCTGTGCAGATCCCACGAGCGAATGGCGAGCGAAGGCGACAGGAGCCCGTCCAAAAGCTCGTCCTCGTCTTCGCGCTCCTGCTCCTCGTCGCCCCGGCCTTCACCGCCGAGGTAATCAAGGACGACCTGAGGCACCTCGCCCTGCAAGAGCTCGGGCTCGTCGCAGGTCTCACGGCACCAGGCGCAGAAGCGAACGCGTCCGATCCACTCGCAGCCCTGATTGACGAGGATCTGGCGCTGGCGACACGTCGGCTCCGCGTGATCGTTGTAGAGGTGAAAAGGCGTGTGAGCGATCCGGCAGAACCCGTCGCTGTGCGAGGGGATCTGGAAGACGTCCACGTTGTCGCTACCCGCCCAATTCTTCCAGTAGCGAAGGCGGGTTTGCTTCACGCGCTTCACGGCCTTGAAGGGATCGCAGTACTTGACGACCGCCTCGCCCGAAGGGTCGGTCGAGATCGATTCGACATATCGAGAGGCAGACGCTCCCCAGGGGTAGGTGCAGAACAGGTCGCCCGGCTGAGGGTCCGTGCGCGGATTACGCCGGCCACTCTGGATCTTCTGCATGGCCGAGAGCGCCGCGTTCTGCAGGGCGTGCAGTTGGTCGAGACCCAGGCCGAAGTCGCCGAGGCCCTCGGTCAGGATCACATTGATTGCACGGCGGACGTTGAGATCAGCCACGGCGCCCGACCTCCTCGCTGAGCTTGAGGTAGCGAGCCATGAGTTGATCGTGCTGCATGTTGACCCGCGCCTGATCCTCGGGGGTTCCGACGTAGTCGGTGCTCTGGATCGCGCGGATTCCGTCCGCGATCTCCTCCATGCGGCGGCGGAGATCCTCGCCGCTCATGGAGGACGGGTCCAGGTTGGTCAAGCTCATGTAGGCAGTCGCTCCGTCGCGGAGCCGCCTCTTCTGCTGACTCACTCCCACTCCTCCTTATCGAACTGGCCCAACTGGTACATCAGCAGGCGACGAAGTTCGCTCAGGTCACCCGCCGCTTCAGCAGGGACCGCCTTGAACTTCTCCGAGATTCGATCTACAAGATCGAGGCAGTCCATGGCATTCGCCCGGGTGTGATTAATTCCAACAGAAATGCACTCTGCGCTAAACGCGTCGCTGAGGTGATCGCTGACCGTCTCGTGAGCGAACTCGTGGATCAGAAGCCGAAGTACTGGATCTGAGTGGGGGTGCTGCTCGAACCACTTCTTCCCCAACCTGGCGACGTTGAACGTGACCCGGTGCGGGCCACTCGAGTAGCACGCCCGGTAGCTGCCCGTGAAGTCGTTGACCAGTTCGGCGTGGACGGGAACGTTGAGCAGCTTGGTGCCCAGGCGCCCAGTGAAGCGAACGATCCGCTTCATTCCGTCGGTCCACTTCTCCAGCGGGTAACTCACGTCCTCGCCGTCAGCACCGAACTGAACCCGGTGGCTCGGCGTGACCTTCGACGAGCTCTGGATCAGGCCTTCGTCGCGAGCTCGCGCCCAGACCTCCTTCGGGAGGTCTCGGCTGTAGATCAGCGTGTAGCCAGCGGCAACGGCGCGCTTGTTCGCCTCCGGGTCCGCCGGGTTCGCGCTGACGTGCTTCGGTCCGTGCCGCACGCCGAGGAACGCCTTGACCGTCTCGGTCGGCGTGTCCTTGCGCTTCATGGCGTCGAGGATCCACTGCTCCTGCACCGTGTCTTCGGTCAGGTAGTCGTCGTGCTCGACGATCCAGTCGAGCAGCGCGGCGCGCAGCAGCTTGAGGATCGAGGGGCGGATCGAGCAGCGCTCGAGGTCCACCGGGAGCCGGGCCTGAACGTCGAGGTGATAGGGCTCATTTCCAGGCAGCGGGACGACCGGAAGTCCGAGGCAGTAGAGCGTCGGGTCCTCGCTCTCCTCCAGGTCGTGGACGTTGACCTTCACCTTTCGAGGACGCTCGACGAGCGCCTGGCGCTCCTCGTCCCAGGCCATGATCTTCAGCCGACGCACCTCGAGTTCCGCCCGAGGCTCACGCGAAGAAATCAGCCTCCCGTTGTGGAACGTGCTGACGCCGGGGGGAGGGATCAAGGACATGAGCCCGAGCTCGACCTCCGCCTGCTCTTCGCGCGTCATGCGCAGGTTGCCGCGGAAGTAGCTGCCGCGGGGCGTCGTGATCGTGCGGCGCCGACGCGTGTTGCGCTCCAGGTCGAACTCGATCGTTCCGGTCGTGGAGCCGATCACGGCCCGGCCGGACATGCTGGCGAGCACGAGCTTCTCGCCCAGGTTGAACATGCCGCGCTTCGCCTCGTCCTCGACCTTGGTCGAGCGGGCGAAGAGCGTGTAAGCGTGGCTGAGGTCCATAAAGCCGCCAGGACTGTCGTCGCTGACGAAGACCTCGACCAACGGGCTGTTGCTCCGCCGGATCAGGTCAACATGGACTTCGCGGACCCCGTCCGCGTCCCACGCGTTCTGCACGAGCTCGAGCAGGATCCAGAGTCGACTGGGCCGACGGGCTTGAAGCTCGCGCAGGCCCTTCAGGTCCACTTCGAGGGCAGGCTTGCTCATTGACCGAGCGCCCGCTTCAGCCAGCCGTCGATCGCGAGTCCGAACTGCTCGACGCTGGAGAGCATGATCGCGGCAGGCTTGCCGTTCCCCATGGTCATGCAGGACCCGGGCTCAGGTCCCTGACGGCCCCAGTCGCCCACGCGCACGAGCGGGTCGAACCAGAGGGCAGTTCCGTTGCCCGAAGACTGGACGCTGACCAGCTTGCCGACGTAGTTCATGCGAGCCCCTTCGATATAGATCTCCTCGCCCATGAAAACGTTGCGCAGCGTGCTCTCGAACGCGTCCGGGGCAGTCGGCTCCCTGCTGGGATCAAACGAATTACTCTTCGCCATTGGTGTCACCTTGCTTCCTGGCAGTTCGAGTGAGTCGCAGCGACGAGGCCAGGTCCTCGGCGAGCGACGCCGCCAGCATGGGCGGCAGGGTGTCGGGAACCTGAGCGTGAACGGTCAGGCTGACCGAGAGGTAGTGCTCTCGGTCGTGTTTGTCGTAGACCTCGATCGCGAAGTCTCCCTCGGGGCGCTGCCGGAGCACGATCTGCACGGCGCCGTCGCCGGCTGCGACGTCCAGTTCAGACATGCGCTGCCTGTCAAGGCCCTCGCGGAAGTGGGCGTAGTCGATCCCCATTACGACCCCTCCCTCAGAGGGCGCGTGCGGACCTCGAGTCCCTCGTGCATGGCCCACCACGCCGTCTTGGCGAGGTTCTGGCGCCCGCTCCGGGTCAAGAAGTCCAAGCGCTTGCGCTGAACCTCGTTCCCCTCACGGTCATGGACCGTGAGATCGATCCACAGGCTCTTGTGCTCGTCGCTCACTCGCCCTCCCGGTCGTCCCTGGAACGGAGCCCGAGTTCGGCGCCGGCCAGGACGGCTCGCACCATGTTCGAGCTCGACTCCTCCGACTGCCGGAAGCGCTCGGCGATGTACTGACCCTCGCACTCGGAAAAGGCCCTGTTCAGCGCCTCGCGAACGTTGTGGTCCAGGAAGAGCTCGAGCTCCGGGCCGACCAGCCTCATACCGGCCGGCCCGAACACGTAGAACGCCTCCTCCCGAAGCTTCTTCAGGATCTCGGTCGGATCGAACGTATCCCGCAGAAGCTTTCCCTCGATCTCGCTCATGCTGACCTCCTAGATCCGGGCCCCGGGGAACATGGACGAGAGGACGATCTTGCTCGCCTCCTCCTTCGTGAGCCCGAGGCGCTTGTTGAGCGCGGCAGCGATCTCCTGCGCCTGCTCGTAGCTCTCGTAGGTGCCGCCGAGGTCGGCCTCGTCCTTGATCGGGCTGTAGCCGGGCCTGTTGCGCTCGGCGACCCCCATGCGCACGTCGCCGCTCGTATCGATCACAGCCGTGTATGCCATGTCGATCTTCTTCGGCTCGATCTCTTCGGTGATTCCCTCCATGTTCAACTCCGACTCTTTCAGGCAGGTCGTGCAGACCTGGTGGTGGATCTTGTGCGACGAGCCCGTCCGTCGGGATCGCGCGCGAATGATTACGTCGGCCTCTACAGGGCGACCGTCGCGCCACTCGCATTGGCTTCTCAGGTGGATCACTCTTCCTTCAGGTGGACCTCGGTGATCGCCTCGAACCTGCGCCCGTCCGGCGTGTCGATCCAGACCTGAACCTGAGCCCGCAGGTAGAGCTCGCCCTTCTTGGCGTAGATCGTCGGGGACCCGCACTTCCACTCCAGGCCGGAGACGACGCAGCCCTCGTCCTGGATCTCAGGAGGCTCCGGCTTGTCGACACGGCGCAGCAGGTGGCAGGCCACCGATCGCTCGTTGCCGTCCTCCTCCAGGTCGAACTCGACTCGAGCGCGCACTCGGCCCAGTCCGACCACCGTCCCCTCCGACCCGGGGCCTGCGAGCCAGAGCGGCACGCCGACCCCTGAGGCAACCGCGGTCACCCGGTCGCCGACGCGCAGAGGGAACCCGTCACGGTCCTTGAGCTCGCTCACTTCTTCGCTCCTGCGTTCGTCATGACAATGGGTGAGGCGTAGGGGCACGCCGGGCAGCCCATGTAGATCCCGTGCCCCTCGCCACCCTCGAGCAGCTTGTGCCCGACCAGCACCCGGACCTCCATGAGGTCGCAGCCGCAGTTCGGGCAGTCAGTTGGCGTGTCGGACTGCCTGGCCTTCGGGCTGCCGATCACCTCGGGGCGGACTCCCTGAGGGCCGCTGAAGTAGCTGCGCAGGTTGCTCACCGAAGCACCGCCTTCTGCCCGTTGCAGGACTGGCAGGTGACCGCGCTCGGGCAGCGCTGCTGGTGATCGTGCGTCTCGCAGCGCTTGCTGCGCCCGCTGCACTCCCACCCCTCGCCGTCGCAGTCCCCGCACCGGACGAGCGGGGAAGCGCGGTCGTACTTGATCACGAGGTCGAGCAGCTGCTGCTCGAAGGTCGAGCGGTGGATCGGATCGATCTCGTGGAGGCGGTAGACGTGGTCCAGGATCACGTCGATCGAGAAGTCGGAGAGGCGGGGCTTGGTCGCGGAATTGCTCACTGGGTCTCCTCCAAGCTCACCTCGAAGGTGAGGCAGTCGGCTGCGTCCAGGGCGACTGGCCTACCGTTCACGTCGCTCACGGCGACGTTGGCACCCTCGTTGTGCTCGATCCCCAAGAGGGTCAGCAGCGCTGAGACGGGAACGACCGCCTTGCTCGTGCGCTGCACGATCAGCTTCTCCGAAACGTCCAGGTGGACGCCGAGGGACTCGATATCTGGCATGGGACCTTCCTCTTCTTGGGTCGGTGTCGGCTCCTCCGCCGACTTGAAAGCGCGGACCGCACGGCGCGTGTCTGCGAGTGTGTTTTTCCAGGCACGGGGCTCGCGGCTGCCGTCCCCCTCTCGGTAGACGACAACGCGCTGGTCCCCGATCGCCCAGAGGTCTCCGTGACGAACCTGACGGACGAACCTCCCGTGCTCCTTGAGCAGCCGACGCGTCTCGCGCTCTTCCTGGGTCTGGCCCACGTCAATGACCCAGCATGCGGAAGAGTTCACGGATCTCGGCCGCGTCGAGCTCGCCGTCCGCACCGAACTTGTTCTCGAGTTCGCAGATCCGATCGTCGTCGTCGCGGATCGACTGGATCAGGCGACCGACCTCTTCGTAGAGCGACTCTGCCGACTTGAGTGAACTCTGTGCTCGCTGCGCCGCTTCTACGGCAGCGCGCCGGACCTCGAGCGCGGTCGTGTCGATCTCCATGAGCCGCCGGCGCTGGTGCCTGTTCACGCTTCCTCCCTCGCGAGTCGATAGCCCTTGCGGGCGCAGGCTGCGCCAAGACGAGCAGCGCAGCGCAACGTGCAGAACGGATACTCGTCGTCGCCGACGCCGCGGTAGCGCTCGTAGCGACCGAACCAGACCTGGTGCGTCGGGTTAAGCCAGCCGCTGCCCCGCTTGTCGCGCACGAGCCTGACGACCCCCTCACCGCCAAAGTAGAGCGAGACCCGCTGTCCTACGCGCGGCTCGAAAGTCTCGTGGCGTTCGTAGTGAGCCTGGCCGTCGGTCGCGTCCGCCTTGAGGCGGATCGCGTCCAACCACTCTCGGTTGAGCTTCTTGCCACAGCTGCAGCAGATGTCACGCCGAATCATTCGGTGCCTTCTCGGGCCAGTCCCAAGGCTGGCTGTGGCAGACGAAGTGAACGCCGTAGATCACGCGCGTCGAGAGCGCGTCGGGCTCGTGCTCGATCCAACCGGTGTCCATGACCTCGACCGGGCGCGGTAGCGTATCCAGGTCGCGAGGGCTCGAGATCGCTCCGATCACGGCGCTCTCCCAAGGGACGCCGAAGCGATCGAAGACGGCGATCGCCTGCTCCATGGGCGTCGGGTGAACCGTATCTCCGGTCCAGTCGTCCTGACGCGGGTGCAGAACGACCAGGTCGATATCGCTCACGAACCCAGGACGCGCGTCCTCGCCGTGGAGCGCGAAGCTGCCGCCGAGCCGGGCGCCGGCCTCGTCGCGCAGAGCGCGCAGGAAGGCCTCGAAGGTAGCCTCGTCCATATCGCTCATACACGGCTCACGATCTGCTCGCCCAGCCAGCGCGCGACCGCCGGGACGACCGCGTTGCCCAGCAGCTTGACGCTGGTCGTCACGCTCGGCTCGAGCTCGGAGACGTATCCCTCGGGGAAGCCCATGGCACGCTCGTATTCCGCCACCGTCCAGGGCCGATACTCGCGCCGGTCCCAGCGCCCGCGACCACGGACCCAGCCCATTTGGTGCTTGGTCGTCACGGTCGGCGCTGGCCGATCGAGCCCGCGCCCCTTGTGCCCGCTGACGCTCTGGGTGAAGAACGCGCCGGAGTAGCCGCGGGCCTCAATCGACTGGCGCACGCGCCTCTGCACGCCCGAGCGGCAGCGGCTGACGCGCGACCAGCGCCCGCCCCGATCGTCCATGACGTCAGCGAGGGTCTTGCGGCCCTCGGTCTGAGGGAGCGGGAGGTCCAGCGGCGTCTCACCCTGGACCGCGACCACGAACAGGCGCTCGCGGTCCTGCGGGACGCCCAGGCCGGCGCTGTTGACGACGTGCTCGCTGAGCGCGTAGCCGAGCGCCTCCCAGGCTGAGCGCCAGGCCGCGTAGAGCGGCCAGCGACGAAACGAGGTCACGTTCTCGATCACCGCCACCTCGGGCTGGTTCACCTCGGCCGCGGTCACCGCAGCCCAGGCCGTCGAGCGGAGATAGTCGTGAACCGGCGCCCGGCCACGGCGCTCGTGGCGCCCTCCGCCCGAGGCGGCCTGGCTGTGGCCCTGGCAGGCCGGCGAGGCCCAGAGCACGTCGTGCAGCGGCAGCGTGCTGAAGTCGGCCTGCTGGAGATCCTGCTGCTCGTGCTCGACGCCCGGGTGCCGAGCGCTGTGGAGCTTGACGGCCGAGCCCCAGTGGTTCGCCGCCCAGACGACGTCGAGGCCGGCGCGGGTCAGGCCAAGGGTAGCGCCCCCGGCCCCCGCGAAGAGGTCGACCGCCTTCACGACGACGCCTCCTGCTCGGGCGGACGCGCGACGGGATCGCGCTGGAACGCCACGATCAGCGCGCGGGTCACGTCGGCCGCAGCCTCCTGGTGAGTCGGGTAGTAGACAGGGGCCTGCCCGCCGCCCGGCTTGACCAGGTATCCGTTGCTGATCGGGGTCACGCGCACCTGCACGGACCCGTCCTCGTAGTGCTTGAGGTAGAGCTTGTTGGTCACTGGATCACCTCCGGCTCCCGGCCTCCGCCGAGGTCGCGGGCGAGGTCGATCGCGTCCGCCAGGGCGCGGTGGTAGGCCGAGCGTCGGGTCTTGCCGACGTTGAGTCCGTCCCAGGTCTCGACGACCTCGACGCAGCCGCGAGCGCGGTCCGAGATCATGGCCGGGACCGGGGCGTCCGGCTCCATGCACATGACGGCCACGCGGTTCCGCCGGCGCCCGTACTTGACGGGCTTGTCGGCGCTGACGCGCACGACGTAGCGGAAGAGGTCCGCGCGCTGCGCGGCGCGCTCGAGCCGGGACTCAGCCTCGGCGTCTCCCAGCGCCGCGTCGCGGCGCAGGGTCCGGAGATCGCGGTCACTCACAGACCCACCTCCGTCTCGCTCAACGGGAGCGGCCGGCCCTTCGGGTCGAAGTGCTCGGGCCAGCAGAGGATCGGCCGGACCTCGAAGGTCCCGATCGCCTGCGCGCCGAACACGGACGCGAGGTCGTTGGACGGGTTGTGGAGCATGGCGAGCATGAACCGCCGAGCCTCAGCCGGGGTCGCGTAGGTGTAGCGACCCTGGCGCGCCGGAGCGGACATGCGCCGCTCGCCGTGCTGGTTGAGGTGGGTGACCACGTAGCGCGTGACGCTGCTCACTGGATCCACCCCTTCCACTCGACCCCCGGGGCCGGGTGATCGCGGATCAACTTCTCGGCCAGCTGCTCGGCGTCGTAGGCCGACCGGCAGGATCCCTGCAGGACGATCCCGCCCTGCCCCCAGGACCAGCAGCCGTCGCCGCCTTCGAGGGTGTCGCCGAGGCGCGGCCGCGCCCAGCCGCTGAGCCAGCGACCGCTCTCAGGGACGCCGTCCCTGACGACGAGGAAGCGGTAGACGACACCGCCGGGAGCGTCGCCGCGGTGCGGGCCCTCGTCGGCCCGCTGGCTCTGGAGGTAGACGTGGACCGACTCGCGCTGCTGGACAGCGAGCTCCTCGGCGCGCTTCTCCTGCGCTCGGCGCAGGAGGCCGAGCGGGCTGTGGGGGTTGCCGGCGTCGCCGGCCTCGGGGTGGTCCGCGACCAGCGTCTCCGCGACGCTGAGCGCGGTGTACACGAGCTCGGTCTTGATTCGGTTGCCGGCGCTCTGCACGCCGCCTGGGGTCGTCATGGTTCCTCCGGCGCGTCCGCGCCAGTTTCGGGACTCTCTACACCTAGGCGGGAACTCCCCCGCAAGGTCCCCAAACGATACAGGTGACCGCCCTGACTGTCAAGCACTTCGTAAGTCCTTTGGCTGCAACGACTTACGTCAGCCTCGCTCGAGAGGCTTGCTGGCTCCGTGCCGCAGCAAACGCAGCGCGCCCCCTGCGGCTCTGGGCGGCAGGGGGCGCGTAGAGGGCGTCGCGCGCCTTAGGACGCGGGCTGGAGCTCGGGGTGGGCCTCGACGTGGCAGCGGTCGCAGCGCCGCGCCTTCGCCTCCCAGACGTGCCCGCTCGGGACGCGGTGGCGGTGCCCGCACTCGAGCACCTGGATCCTGGTCGACTCGTCGACCGAGACGACCGCCTTCGGCGCGATCGACCGGCGATCGGCCTCGAGGTTGACGATCGGGCTGTCAGCCCCGTCTTGCCCGATCCAGCGCGCCTGGAGCGTCTTGGCGGCCGGGGAGAGCTCGGGGACGGAGTCGGTGTGCGTCACGACCTGGCCCTCCTCTTCGTCGAAGCGGTCACGACGCGCGCGGGCCGCCTCCACCTGAGCCACGACCTCGGGGTCTCCGGCCGCGGCCATGGCCTGCCACTTCTCCTCGACCTCGTGCCCGACCTCGCGGATCAGGACGTAGCTGAGGCGGGAAAGGGTGGCTGCGAGTTCGGCCCGGTTCATGTCGGCGGGGCACTCGATCACGAGGCCCTCGGCGCGCAGGTAGCGCTTCATTTCGGTCTGGATCTCCACGGCAGTTACTCCTTGCTGGGTGTGGACTGGGGACTCTACGCACCTCTCTTGCAAGTGTCAACGGCCCCTCGGGAAGTCTTCGTGAACCTCCCTGCTAGGTATACCAACGTAAACGCCTTTCGCTGAAAGGACTTACAGCACCTGTCGGAGGGCCCTCATACGGTCTGGCCAGCAACGGAGACGCAGGTGCCGCGACCGAAGAAGAGCAAGAAACTGAAGCGGGTCCAGAAGCAGGTCTACGTCCTGCCGGCCGACCTGGAGCGCGCCGAGAAGAGCCGTCAGCGGCGGTTCGAAGAGCTCAAGACCCTACACGGAATCAACAACTGGACGATCGCCCAAGAGCTCAACGCCTTGATCGTCGAGTCCCTGAACGCACAGGAGGTGGAGTGACGTTCCCGACCCAAGCAAGCAAGCCGACCGCGGGGCCGCCCCCTGCGCCGGTCTTCCCGACCCCTACGACGCCGCTGGGCATGAAGGACCCCAGCGTCAAGTTCTGGACCGCTCTCCTGAACGCGCAGCAAGCTGCGCAGAAGCTGGCGAAGAAGCACCCCGGGCCGCCGAACAAGCGCGCCCCCAAGATCGAGGTCACGGACCCGATCACGGGGCAGCGGTCCATGGCTCACCCTCCCATGTGGACCTTCGTCAGCGCTGAGGACTTCATTGAGGAGGCGCGTCGCGTCCTCCACCCTGAGGGTCTCGTGCTCGTTCCTACTGGGATCATGGGCGAGCTCGACGCGCAGTTCGGGCGTCGCAACCGAATCGCCCTCTGGTTCCTGCTCGTCCACGCCCCCTCGGGTGAGGGCGCCTTCCTCCCCATGGAGTTCCCCTACCAGACCAACGATCGCTCGACGCACGTCCAGGCCGCTGCGAACAGCTACACGCAGGGCCTGGCGTACTTCCTCCGCGGCCTGCTCATGATCCCGCGCGTGTCGCCTCGGGACGAGGACTACCACGAGGTCCTCAACAGCGACGCCCCGCCCCCTCGACAGCAGCCGCAGCAAGGTTTCCAGCAGCCTGCGCCGGCCCAGCAGCAGATCTTCCAGCAGCCTCCGGCTCAGAACTTCCAGCCGCGGCCGGTCACGCCGCTGTATCAAGGGCCCCAGGGAACCATGATCGGGCACTACGCCGGACCTCCTCCCGGGCCCCAGGGGACGACCGGAGGCCCCGCGAACTTCGCGCCTCAGCCGACGACGGGCCAGCCGCCCATGCAGCGCCCCTCCCAGACGGCGCAGCGCCCTCAGCCGCAGCAACCGCAGCAGTTCCCGGGCCAGCAGCCCCTCCCTCGGCAGGGAGGTGGCGCGCAGCCCACCTTTCGCCAGGGCGCGCCGGTCCAGTCGAACGGAAACGGAAGCTTTCCTGGTGGCGCTCCGCACGCTCACGGACAGGTTCCGCAAGGGAACGGCTTCGGCGGCGGAGGCGGCCCTGGCGGAGGAGCTCAGCGCATGGTGGGAGCACCGGGAGCGACTGCGGTCGCGCCGCTTCCGCCGCTCATGAACAGCACCCTGGTTCAGGGCATGGTTCAGCAGACGGGCGCCGTGCCCGCGTCGCCTGCTCAGGACCAGGCCCAGGCTCAGCAGACCTTCCAGGTCGGACCGCCTCCGCCTCAGGCGATCAAGCCCGAAGACCTGACCGAAATGCCCTCGGCGGTGCCCCCGCCCAAGGAGCAGAAGATCGAAGGTGTGCGCGAGGACGAGCCTCAGACCAGCGACGACTGGTTCGAGGCCCTGCTCGAGAAGGGCTGGGATCCGATCGTCGCGACCGAGGTCGCCAACCACCCGCCGAACCTCGTGATCAACGACGCCGTCCGCAACGAGATCTCCTCGAGGGCCATGAGCAAGTTCGCCACGGACGAGATCCTCAAGGCCTGGAAAGACACGGGCTTCGTCCCCGACCCCAAGGCCGGCGCCAACCGGCCCAAGCCGACCGGGCTCCAGTTGCTCCGGTTCTGCAACAACCTCAACTTCAACGACCCCTCCCCGAAGCCGGAAGGCGAGAAGCCGGCCGCTCAAACCACTAGCTCGTGAAAGAAGGACTCTGAACCATGAACATGCCTTACCAGCAGCCCGGATACGGCGGGCAGCCCATGCAACCCGCTTACGGACAGCCCATGCAGCAGGGCTACGGACAGCCGCAGCCGGGCTACGGACAGCCGCAGCCGGGCTACGGACAGCCGCAGCCGGGCTACGGACAACCCATGCAGCCGGGTTACGCGCCCAACCCCTACGGACAGCCCTACCAGGCCGCTCCCCAGCAGCCCGAGCCGGACGTGAGCAACGCCACGTTCAACATTCCGGTGCCGGGTGAGAACCAGGACGACGTCGATCGCGCCTATTGGGAGAACGTGCAGACGACCAACGAGGTCCCCTTCACGCCCGACATGGCCGGCCAGTTCTACAACGCCCAGATCCTGTTCGCCAAGGGCATGGTCGACACGGACAAGAACGGAGCTCAGCGGGGAACCAAGCTCTTCTTCATTATCGGGCTCAACACGCCCACCGGCCCCCGCAAGGTCCTCGACTCCCTGAACCCCGAGGTCTCCCACCAGGCCAAGGTCTTCGCGGCCTTCTGCAAGGCCGCCGTGCCCGAGAAGACCGGCAAGGCGAGCGCCCTCGACTTCCGCGGCCGAAAGATCGTGGTCAAGGTCGACTACGGCAAGGGCAAGTACGCCGCGGACGGCGAGTCCCCCGACATTCGGATTCGGGGCTACTACCCCGCCGACTACAACCCGCAGGGCGCGCGCCCGCAGCAGCAGCACCAGCAGGCACGTCCGCAGCAGCCCCAGCAGCCTCAGCAGGGCTACGGCCAGCCGCCCCAGCAGCAGGGCTACCAGCAGCCGCAGCAGGGCTACCAGCAGCCGCAACAGGTCCAGCAGCAGCCGCAGCAGGGCTTCCAGGGCGGCATGCAGGGCCAGCCTCCCGTCCAGGCGCAGCAGGGCTACGGCCAGACCTACGGCCAGCCGCCCCAGCAGCAGCCTCAGGGCATGGCCGCGGCCATGGGCGTTCCTGATCAGGACGTTCCCTTCTAGCCCTCCGGCTCGAGGCCTCTCAACCACGCCCGCACGGCTTGCGAATTTCCTGGCCGTGCGGGCTTCTATAAGGCATTTTCATGGACGACGACAACCAGATCGACCCGGCCGTCATGGATCAACCCACCGAGGCGGAGGAGTTCCCCTTGGGCGTTGGCACTGCGACCGAGCCGTATCCGACGAACGCTCCATGGCTCAGCCTCCCTCCGCCCAAGAAGATCAATCGTCTCTCGCGCTGGCCCCGTGGCGCCAAGTCCCCCTCGTGGTTCAAGAAGCTCGCGACCTGTCCCAAGCAGCACGCCGAGCGCTACCGACACCGCAAGAAGGATCCCAGCGGCCTCGACGCGCTGATCGGAAACGCGATCCACGGCGCGTACGAAGACGCCGGTATGATCCGCATGAAGCCGGGTCGACGAGGCGCCGTCAATCCCGTGGTGACGCCTGAGGAGTTGATCCACCTCCTCGAGTTCCAGGAAGAGATACGCGAGGGCGTCGAGGTCTACAACCGCTCGCGCGACATTCTCCAGAACACCAAGCCGTTCTCGCTCGACAACATTTACGACGTCGAGCACCTGTGGAACTTCTACGTCACCCCGTCCCTGCAGGTCGCCGGGTTCGCCGACCTGATCCAAGCGGTCCCCCACCCCACTAACCCCAGCCTCCCGCCGGTCATGATCGTGGTCAGCGACTACAAAACCGGCCTCGGGCAACTCCCTTCCCCCGAAGAGCTCGAGACGGACCCCCAGTGCCAACTCGAGCTCGCCTGGGCGCGCCGTAAATTCCCCCAGACCCCCAGGATTCGCTTCCGGATCGTCAACGTTCAGCTGAACAAAGAGGTCTGGTGCGACTGGACGCCGCACCACCACGAGCGCGCGCTTGGCTTTGCTCGCGCCCTCAGCAACCGCTGGCATTCGCGGGACGAAACCGCGGTCGTCGGCAATCACTGCAAGTGGTGCCCTTACCGAGCCGGCTGCAGCGCGTTCGAGAAATCGCTCAAGAAGATCACCTTCACGCCGCTGTCCGAGCTCGACGACCTGTCGCTCGAGGACATGATCCGCGAGTGGAAGACCATGAAGCTCGCTCAAGACCTGACCGAGCGGCGCAGGATCGATCTCGGCAACAAGATCATGGAGCAGATCCCCTCCGACCAGCGCAGCTACCGCGTCAATCACCTGCTCGCCATGAAGAAGAGCCGCAAGGTCACCAACTACGCGAGCACGGCCGAGCTCGTCAACGACCTCACCAGCCTTACGGGCACCGTCCCTGACGCGCTGATCGACAGCGTGACCAAGATCCGCAAAAAGCAACTCGAGAATTGGATCAAGACCCTTCCGGACCACCTCCAGAAGCCCGCCATGATCATTCTTGAGAAGCACGCAATCGAGAGCGAGACCTCGCCCTGGCTCGAGGTTCACGATCGGAAGCCGTTATGGTAGCCGAGACCCCGCCCCTGGTCGCCGACCTCGTCCCGCTGACCGTCCTGGACTTCGGCTGGAAGCTCGGCGTCACGCAGCACGACGAAGAACTCGAGCGCGAGCTATCGGTCTGCGAGCTCAGCGAACGCGAGGCGCGAGAGCTCCGCGACGGGCTCACGCTCTGGCTGCAGCAGAAGGTCGCTGATCGAGTTGGCCTGCAGCCGGTCGAGTTCACGATCCCCGGCAAGCCCAAGCCCAAGGGAAACGCGAAGCGGATCGCGAAGCTCTTCGGCAGCAAGACGCCGACGATCATTAACGACCGAGACGTGCAGCGAAAGCAGCGCGACTTCTCGGTCGCGGCCATGAAGTTTCGGCCCGAGGTGAACGGGATCTGGGAGTGCCCGATCCGGCTCGAGGTCACCTTCGTGTTCAAGGCGCCGCAGAAGCCCAAGTGGAAATGGGCCGCTGCGCTCAAGGGGATCTTGCTTCACGTCGTGCGGCCCGACACCGACAATCTGACGAAGTTCGTCAAGGACGCCCTCGAAGAGATCTTCTACGTGGACGACAAGCAGGTCTGCGAAGAATACGTGCGCAAGATCTATGGACCTCAGGCGGAGACGAGGATCAAGCTGATCCCGCTCGAGCAGGCTACGAAGGACATGGTTTGACCCGGAAGAAAGCGATCCCGAAGACGCTCGTCCAAGACCCCCTCCCCTACGACAGCCCGAACGAACTCCTTGACGTCATGTCGTTCGACCAACTGCTCGCTCACTACGAAGGCAATCACGCCGACTACGTTCGACGCGGCAACGAACTACTCAAGAAGAAGGCCAAGCGCCGGCTCGGCAACTACGACAACGCGCGCCTGACCTTTGAGATCAACGGCGCCCAGCTGCACAACCTGTGGTGGGAAAACCTCAAGAGCCCCTACGATCAAAGCAATCCGCCCGCTGCGGTGACGGATCTGTTTGGGGGGTCCGCCGCGGCCCTCCGCAAGGAAATCCTCAGCGAGGGCTCCAAGCTCATGGGGAGCGGCTGGGTCGCGCTCAGCCAACTGAAGCGCAAGCCGAAGCAAGCTGACGTTCACGTCGTCACGAACCACGACTACAACTGGTCGCTCTACCGACCGCTCCTGCTGATCGACCTGTGGGAACACGCCTTCTACCTCGACTACGAACACGAGCGCGACGAATACGCCCAGAGGATCTACGAATGCGTCAACTGGGACGTGGTCGGGGAGCGCATTCAATGAGCAAGCTCAGGTGTCCGCTCTGTAACCGAGTCCGCGGGAAGCCGGTGCTCGAGGTGAAGCGCGAATGTGGCGAGCAGGTTTTCGTCGGGTGCGCGGACTGCTTGATCCACCTGATCGACCAATACAACCGCCGGGTCCTCGATTCAACGTGCTACCTGTGCGGGTCCAAGAAAGAGCAAACGATCTTCGCGGGAGGGAGCCAGCGCCTCGAGTGCTCGCTTCACTATCAGGCGCGCTTCCTCCTCGGGCAGGCGCTCCAGCACATGAGTAAAGCCCTGGGTGAACAGGAGCTCGATCGGCGCCAGGTCGAAAACTGGTGCCTCAACGCCGCCGCCGCGCTCGGCGCAACGGAGATCTAATGAACGAGATCGAACGCAAGCAGAAGTTGTGGATCGAGTCCAAGCCTCAAACCCCGAACCTCTATGAAGCCTTCGAGGCGGGCTGGAAAGCTGCCCAGGAAGCTACGAGCGCGGAAAACCGCAAGGGCTCGTCCCTGCGTGGCCGGGTGATCGTTCAGTTCCGCACGCTCTTCTCCAACGAGCTCGCGAACGAGAATCCGAAGTTCTCGTCTCAAGTCGCCTGGCCCTGCCTCGAGCTCGACGACGGAACGCTCGTCTACGCGGGCAAGAAGCTGCCCGACGGGCTGCACGGACCGGCGAGACTGCTCGGCGTCCAGGGCGATCAGAAGGTCATGTTCACGGCGAGTCATGCCACGATCGCCAAGAAGGTGTAGTGGACTTCCACCGCTCAGAGAGTTTACGCGAAGTCGTCGGACTCAAGGTGTATCGTCACCGCGTCGAGTGCGAGGAGTTCGGGCAACGCGAATTCACGTTCATGGTCAAGGACGGACTCGTTCGCGTGATCGAGTCCTACGGGAACACGTCCCGGGAACTCGGCAGCAACATTCCCCTGGACGGCCTGATCGCCTGCGCGGTCAGCTGGCTCAGCGAACCCACGGCAAGCAGCAAGCATGAAGCCAACCGTCGAGCAGCAAGCGGTCATTGAGCACGGCACGGGTCCGGCGCTCGTCCTCGCTGACGCCGGCAGCGGCAAGACGACCACGATCCTGCTGCGGATCAAGAACCTGATCCGGCGCGGCGTTCCTGCCAACCAGATCCTTATGATCACGTTCAGCCGCGCCGGCACCGAGGACATGATCCGCCGCGCCCGCGAATTGGGCGTCCCTCGAGGCGTGCAGTACCGAACGCTGCACAGCGTCGGTAAGGAAATGATCAAACGAGGATTCCCGCTGCAGGAGGAACGGACCTTCCGCTGGCCGCGCGAGGACTCGTCGGAAGACGAAGGCGGGAGCATGACTTTCTCGATCCCGACCGAGGGCGAGGAGGCGAAGAAGGAACCGGCCTTCGGTCAGCGGGTCGGGCGGAAGCAGTCGCTCGATATCGATATCGAAAAGCTCATGAAGGCCACGCTGCTCAACTACAAGGACGAGCTCGAAGCGAAAGGCCCCGTCAGCCGCGCGCACCTCGCCCCCAAGGTCAGTGAGGTCATGAAGCTGATCGACTTCAGCAAGTCCAATCTGATCTTTCCGGACCTGATCGACGAAACGACCGGCGAGCTCTTCTGCGAAGGGGCCTGGAGCAGCAGCGACGGAACGAAGTTCCCCTGTTTCATGGACTGGGCCTGGGAGAACCTGAGGATCTCTGAGGACGAGAACGAGCCCGGCCGGATCCCGGTCGTGATCGAGGCCGTGCAGCGCTGCTACATGAAGCTGCAAATGGCCTCGGCCTGCCCAGAGTATCACTCGTCGAACGAGTACTACGCTCTGCACGCCCACCGCTGGATCACGTTTTCCGACATGATCGCGCTGCCGGCGCAGGCGATCCTCATGGGCCTTCCCTGGGTCTCGCCGTGGTGGGGCAGGTTCTCGTTCGTGATCGTGGACGAGGTCCAGGACAACAACCTTGGCCAATGGGCCATGGTCCGTCACCTCGCCCGAGACAACAACCTCATGGCGGTCGGCGACGACTCGCAATCCATTTTCAGCTTCCGCGGCGCCCGGCCTGAACTCATGGGCTTCTTCAGGCAGGAGCTCATGAACTCGCAGGTCTACGGGCTCTCGGTGAACTTCAGGTGTCCGCACGAGGTCGTCAATCAGGCGAACAACCTGCTCAGCCACGCGCCGAACAAGCTAAAGGAAAAGCCCGCCCAGGCGCTCGAGTCTGCCTTGCCGGGACGGATCACGGTCACGTCTTACGCCGAACCCCTGAGGGAGGCGCGCGGCGTCGTCAAGAAGATCCAGGGCTATCAGGCGGCTGGGTTCCCCTCGCATGAGATCGCTGTGATCTACCGCACGCATGCCAGCGCTGGCGCGGTCGAGATCGAACTGATCCGCAACCGAATCCCCTACCGCGTTCAGGGCTCTCCGTTCTTCAGCAAACCGATCGTCGCGGCCACGATCGGTTACCTCGGTCTCGCACTCGAACCCGGAGATCGGGAGTGGCTCAAGGCCTGCTACTGCAAGCCGCTGAGGAGTCTCAACCGAGCCTTCTTGAACACGTACGACAACTACGCTGCAGCGGTCAACGCCTTCGAGAACGACGAGGTCAAGCAGTGGCGCTGGAAGCGAGGTATTCCCAACCTTCGCAAGGCGGTCACCGAAACCCGGAAGGCGCTCAAGGAAAAGGGGGTGGGGGACGCGATCCGCCATGTGCTGTGGAAGCTTGAACTCGTCAAGTTCTTCGTCAATCGAGCCTCGGGCGACGGGAAGATCGAGATCGAGGACTACGCAAGAAACCTGGAGGACCTAGGGGATTGCTACGACAGCGCAGAGGATCTCCTGCGATACGTCCGGCTCATGCGCGACGACGATATCGCCGAGGCCGACCACGACAACACCTACCTGAACAAGAAGTCCGCTCCGGGTCGCGTGGTGTTGAGCACCATTCACCGCTGCGTCCACCCGGACACTCTTATCGAAACAGGCGAGGGCCTGATTCCGATCAAGCTAGCCTCGAAATCCGGTCTTATCGGAACCCCGAAAGGGCCCCTCCGCTACAAAAACCTTGTTCGCAATCCGAGCAGAATTGGGATAAAGGTCACGACCGAAAGAGGGTACGAGCTCACCATGACGCCGGACCACGGAATCCAGGCATGGGGAGGAAATGGATACCGACGGCACCGCGCAGACGAATTAAAGGAAGGCCAATTCGTTCGCTTGAAGCTGGGCGTGAATTGCCCTGCTGGAGAGGTTCCTAGCCTTCCAAGTCCAGGAGTCGGTGATATCCGTGAGCACGTCTGCAAAATTCCGCAGCGAATGAGCAGCGAGCTAGCTGAATTCCTGGGTTTGATAGTTGGCGACGGAACTTGCTACAAGCGAGGCGTCAGGCTGAAGAAGCGCCACGAAGAGGTTGTAAACCGCTTCTGCGCGCTAGGGAAATCGCTTTTTGGGCTAAACGCTATCCGAAAGAAAGAACAGGCGAAGAAGCCCGGCTACAACCTGACTGGAGAATTCGTCCACTACGCAGAAATCAACAGCACCAAGCTTTGCAGGTGGCTTGAAATCCTCGGAGGCACCTCCCCTCAGGAGAAGTCGATCCCCGAGTGCGTCCTGAGGAGCCCGGCAATCATTCAGGCCTCATTTCTCAGAGGACTGTTTGAAGACGGAACTGTAAATGTGAAAAAGGGGAAACTCGATCATATCGACTGGTCCAACAAAAGCGAAGAAATGGCCAAGCAGGTTCAGGTCATGCTTCTGAGATTTGGGGTCGCCTGCAAGCGCAGGAGGGTCGAACACCAAGGAAGGAATAATACGCACATTTACATTTACGGAGAATTTGCCTCCAAGTTCGGAAGGTCGATCGGAATGATCAGCAAGGTCAAACAAGACCGCCTTTCGTGCGCCCCTGGCCGCCAAATGTATCCGGTCCCTATAGCCAAAAACGAACTTCGCTTCCTGAGGAACCAGGACAGAGCAAACGCCAGCCACAGAGGGAGGGTAAGCCGTTGGAAAGCAGCCCTCGTCCCCGATTTGATCGGGAAGCTGGGTTTCTTTCACGACCCGATTAAGAGTATTGAAATCGTAGAGTGCGAGTCCATGTGCGTCGAGGTTCCTGAAATGGGGAGGTTCCTTCAGAACGGATTCGACGGGCATAATTGCAAAGGCCTAGAGTACGGAACCGTTTTTTTGATTCGGGCGAACGAGGGGGTCGTTCCGCACCGCCTGGCGGACCTGTCCGAAGAGCGCCGCCTGTTCTACGTCGCGGTCACCCGGACCAAATCGACCTGCGAGATCAGCTACGTGCAGGAGACCACCTTAGGCCCGGCGTTCCAGAGCCAGTTCATTCAGGAGCTCAAGCAGCGAAAGGAGGTGCGGATTGGACGAAAAGCTGACGAAAGCTTGGCGAGCTTGGCGTAGTGACCCTACGCCCGAGAACGCCATGGAGTGGGCCGTGCTCCAGGCCCGCACGCAGAGCGTAGGACCGTCGGAGACGCCGCTCCATGAAGTTCAATGGGTCAAATACAGACCCACTAGCGGAAGTCACATACTGCGGGATCACGTCGAAGCCGCGGTCAACGTCTACTTCGGTCGGGACATGGAGGACGTTGTCGTCGGAGAGCTCAGCTGGTTGACCCAGTGCCACTACTGGCTGCTCGGAACTCGGCCTGGGCCCGCTGCGATCTCACTGCTCGGAAAGTTCTATCAAGACCACGACATGGAACTCGTGGTCGGCGACGAGGACCGAGCCAACAAGGACTACGAGCAGGCGACCGAGGAGGGATCCGTCGCTCAGCTGAGGCGGGAGATCGCTCGCCTTCGCCAGGACCTCAATAAAGCTCGGGCCGAAAGCGCTCAGGGCGCCCGCGCTCAGCTGAAGAAGTCTCAAGCAGAAGTCGCCAAGCTGAAAACGGAACTCGAAAACAAGAAGTCGTTTCTCGACCTGAGGAATTCTGAACTCAAGCGCCTGCGGAAAGAGGTTCAGGAGAGCAAGGAGCTCAAGGCCGACCTGTGCAAGCTCGCCAACCTGGAAAAGAGCAACAGCATTCTGCGGGAAGAGAACAACCGCCTGGCGAAACTGCTGCAGGCGAAGGCGAAGCCGTGAAGCGCTGGGAGTTCCTCGAAAAGGGCGATATGGTCGTCGACCCCACGGGGCGAGTCGGGACCGTGGTCTACGGGCCGGTCAAGGAGAACTGGTTGTTCACCAAGATCCCGACGGGTCGAGCGACCTACTACGTCGAGTTCAGCCGAGAGGCGACTGACCTACGCGGGATCCGCCGCGCCAAGAAGGCGCGCGAAAAGGGGAAGTGGGTCACGGGCGAGGTCTGGAAGAGTCAGGAGCTTAGGCGATTGAGTCGCGAGCTCCAGCAAATGGCCGATAAGCTCCAGCGAATGGCGGGGGAGAGCGACGACTACCCCTACGGGAGAGGCGCATGAAGAAGACCGAAGAACATGACCCGCGCACTCACCCCCGCCTCCTCGACAAGGTCTCCAAGAGCGGGCGCGAGCGCTGCGTCGAGTTCGTGAGCGCCATGGGCACGATCGTCTACTCGACCGGGACGAGCGAAAAGAAGTGCTCGCTCGAGTCCTGGCGACGCTGGGCCAAGGGGGCCGAAATCGTCCGCCGCGGCCGCGCGGACGGGAAGAGGGCGCTTGAAAACCAACTGTCCCGGGAGATCAACTTGATCCGAAACCGACTGGGAGAGATCGGCCAAGGCACCGAGCCCAAGTTTGCGAACGAGGACGAGATCGAGCTCGCGCTGATCGATCTTTCGCTGGCGCTGTACGAACACCACTCGACGCATTACCTGCCGACCTCGATCGGAATCGAGTCGATTCGCCAGGCCATTCTCAGGAGGAGGCTGGCGTGAACTGGCTCCTCGCGTTTGGGGTCTACTACCTCACCTTCCTCCTCCTGATCTTCTCTGCGCGCTGGGCTGCTGAAGAGGACGCGAAGAAGCGGCGGGAGACGTGGCTCCTCTGCACCGGCGGCGCGGTCGTGGCCTTCTACCTGGTCGTCAAAGCCCTAACGAAAAGACAAGCATGAAGACCCACGCTCGCCTCAACGAAGACGCCAAGATCACCTTCTGCGGACGAGAAATCGGAAGGAAGTTCCAAGGCGCCGCCGAGTCCACGCACGATCTCTGCGGATACCTCAAACTCCCGGTCGAAGAAGTGTGCGGAAACTGCCGGCCGAAGGTCGTCGTCTGGAACGACAGGGGGTACGTGCCCATGCCGGACGGAAAGCAGCAGCCGACGATCACGACGGTCTCCGGGATCCGGTTCACGCCCTTCGACCCCCAGTTGGACCAGATCAACATTCGCGATATCGCGACGGCGCTGAGTCACCTCTGTCGCTGGTCGGGCCACGTTGAGCGCTTTATATCGGTTGGAGAGCACTCGATCTGGGTCTGCAAGCTGATCGAAGAGCAAGGCCACGGTACCCGGGCCGCGCTCACGGGGCTGCTCCACGACGCCAGCGAGGCCTACCTGGCCGACCTGCCACGTCCGATCAAGTACCACAAGGGCCTCAAGGCCTACCGGACCACGGAAGACCGGATCCACGCGGCGATCGCGCGCAAGTACGACCTCGAGTGGCCCCACCCGCCCGAGGTCAAGGCGGCTGACAACAGCCTGTTGATCACGGAGGCCGTGACCCTCAAGGGGTTGGATCTTTCGATCGAGGGTTCCTCTTGTATCCCCTGGATTCAAGCTCACCTCAACGCACCGGCCCCTTCGTTCAGCGCCGTTCAAGAGGATTTCATTCAGCACTTCCGCAGGCTGAGGAACATGCTGTGAGCGACGAGCGACTTCGAAAGCTGAAGGTCGCGGCGCGGTTCGATCCCGAAGCCGATATCGACTACCTTCGCGAGCGGATCCGCGCAGGAGAGCTCAGCCCCGACCGAGTCGAGGCCGCGGCGTTGCTGGGCAGCGAGCGAGCCCAAAAGGCCCTCGGTTGGAACTTGATCGCCGAGGGTGAGGACGTACTCACCTTCGAGCGGGGAGTTCAGGAGATCTTTGTTCCGCTCGGCCCGCGCGCGCGAATCATGGGCATGAAGAAGTTCGGCTTAGAGTATGTCTTCCTCGCTTCGCGTGCCGCCTCTCGCTTCCTGCACGGAATCTGGTCGCGGGACGCCGTGAGCGCTGGGCTGTCCGCTGAACTCGTCACGCTGGGCGACGAGGTCCTCATTGCCTGCGGACCTGAAACGGTCGGCAGGTTTCCTGATTTCGACTACGACGCCTGCTCTTGGGCGAGTAGCGACGCGATTGAGCGATTCAAGGCCAGGATTGACCACTCCTTGCTCCGGTCGGTCAATATGTGGCCCGGCCACCTGATCAGCATTTCCCGAGGAGCGTGGCTCATGAGCCGGGGTCGCGAGAGCGTTGCCTACTCGACGCTTTCTGAAGCAAACTTCCGCAACCACGGCGAAGAAAGCGCTTGCCGTGAGGCCATGAAAAGAGATACCGTCCCTGTCCTGCTAGGAGAAGACTCATGATCGGTGAGTTCGTCCGCGCCGTACTTTCGACGAAGAACGACAAGATCGTCTTCCGGGATCTGTGTTCGACCTGCGACGACTTTCGCGCCCACCGACTCGGAGGCAAGCCTGGATCGGCGCTGGGTATCTGCCTGCGCTGCAAGGGCGAGACTCCGTGCAGCACTCGCAGGATCGACGAGTCGAACGTAGGCAAGGCGAAAGCGTTCATGAAGCGTTGGAGCGACGCGACCGAAACGGCGAAGCGCAAGAAGGCCGCGATCGATTCGGCTCGCCCTTCCCCGCCTAGCGCCCGCGGCTCTTGGCCGCCCGCAAAGAAGAAGGCGAATTACGGAACGGAGGCGCGCAGAAGGGCCGCTGCGTCAGCCTACGACGCGCACCCTCCGAGGACCGTCGACTGCTCGTTCTGCGGCAAGGCCTTCGAAACCCGGCACCCCAAGAAGATCAACTGCTCGCGCAGTTGCACCGTGAAGCGGGCCAGCAAGAACCGAAAGGAGCGCAGAGGAAAGAAGGAGGCCGGCAACGAGGAGCGAATCGGCGTCACGGTCACCTTGAGCAAGCTCCCCTTTGCCAAGGGGGCAAACTACGGCACCCACAAACTCGAGGAAGACTGCTCGAAAAAGAACGCCGAACTCCCCTGGCTTCTCTCGTGCCTCCAATGCGGGACCCTGAGCTACGCCAAGGGCCGAAACGTGATCGCCCGCCAAATTCCTGCCTGCACCTGCAACGAGAAGAGCGAAGCATGAACCGGACCCTGGACGCGCGCCCGGACGAAGCGGACTTCCGCGACTTCAAGTATGAGCCCGGCTTGATCAACGTCTACCCGGAGATCCCGATCCGCTCATGGGAGCGACGCGGGATTGAAGTCCTGGATCAGGGCAGTGAAGGCGCCTGCACGGGCTTTGCGCTGGCGACGGTGGCGCACTACCTGTTGCGCACCCGAGCCGGGACGCTGCCGGACGACACGCCGATCAGCGCGCGGGCGTTCTACGAGAACGCTAAGGATTTCGACGCCTGGCCGGGCGACGAATACGACTGGAGTTCGTGCCGAGGCGCGGTCAAGGGCTGGTATCACCGCGGCGCTTGTTCGCGGCGCGTGTGGCCCAACAACGCCAAAGGAGAAAGCATGACGCCGGCTCGTGCGGCCGACGCCGCCAGGCGACCCCTGGGCAGCTACTACCGAGTCAACAGCAAGAACCTGAACCACATGTTCGCGGCGCTGAGCGAGGTCGGCGTGCTCTACGCCTCGGCGTGGCTGCACCCCGGCTGGAACGATCCGGGCGCCATAATCGAGGACGACTCCATGCACGAGCGCAGCGGAGGGCACGCCTTCGCGATCGTGGGCTACGACGCGGACGGCCTCTGGATCCAGAACAGCTGGGGCAAGGACTGGGGCCGCGGCGGCTGTGCGCAGATCGGATACAGCGACTGGCTCGCCAACGGGAAAGACGTCTGGGCCCTGCGGCTCGGCGTTACGGTGAACGTGTGAGCACGATCCCGGACACTTGGATCCTGAGCGGAATGACGAACCTCGTCTGCAGCCACCCTGAGAACACGGCGAACTGCCCTGGCTGCGACCCGGAGTGCGCCGATCCGATCGAGCCTGTCGAGGGGGAGTGGTGGCAGGAATGAATCAAACGAACCGGCAGGTCAACTGGACCACGATCGGACTCCTTGGCGTCCTGGTGGCCTCCCTGCTGCTCTGCTCCTGCGCGCCCGTGCAGACCGAGCCGGCGGCCAAGGATCCGTTGCCTGCGAAGACCGAGGCGAGTGAGCTCGAGTACACGACCACCTACACGGCCCGCGGCGTCGAGGTCGAGGTGCCCCTTCTCCTCGCGGAGGATCAGGCGCTGCTGATCGTCGCGCTCCAGGAGATCGACAACAACGGCGTCCACGTCCACCTACCGGGCTGGCGGGTTCGGATCCTTCCCTCCGACAGCGACAAGGAGGGGCTGCGCGAGAAGCACAAGCTGATCAAGGTCCGCTGGCGCTATGACGACGACCCGCTCAAAAGCCTCCTGCCGGGTCTGTGGGATCTGGTCCAGGGAGTTCGGTGAAGAAGCCCCGTCGAAAGGGAGGCTGGCGACCGGACTGGATCATGCACGGGCGCGCGTGGGCGATCGGAACGCCTGGCTCGAATCACATGAGACGGTCGTGCATGGGACACGGCACGGGAGAACTTCGAGCCTGGGGTGGAATGAAGATCCCGTTCTTGGGGTCCCGCGTCCGATACGCGTGGGACTGCGCCGGCATGGGACTCAGGAAATCGACCGGAGCAGGAGCGTGAGGCGGCGTCGAGGAGGGCCTGGTTTTTGGATCCGAGGAATCGCAGGAAGAGGGCTATTCAAGGCTGCCCGCGGCTCCGGGAAGGGGCTTGGGCGCGCTATCGGTTGCGTTTGGGTAGTCCGCGACGTCAGGTCATTCATGGGCTGGAGCGGAAGGGGGATCTCCTGGTCGCACGGCATGGGCTGTCCGAATCGGTGGAGAGGAAGGGGCGTGTGAGGCGCCGGCGTCGCCACAGCTTTTGCCACTGGATCCAGGGATACATAGGGCTCGGATCAATCCCTGGTCCCCGAGTCGGAGAAAGAAAGCACTTCTCGAGGGGTATGGGGCACTCTCACGGCATGTCGACCATGATCTGGTTTTCACGGTCCGCAGGGTCCGGACAGCGCCTCGCCTGCTCGATCGGAATCTAATGGCCAAGCTCCAGCAATACCTCTCCGACAAGCTCAAGCTCGCCAAGACGCAGCCCGTCTGGCTAACCTATCGCAAATACCGCTACAAGGTCGAATTGCCGGAAGATATCGACGCCCTGATCCCGGACGAGGGAGCCGAGGCGTTCGCGAAGTCGAAGTTCGGGATCACGCTACTGCGCGGCCTGCACCGACACAACAACCGCCTGCGGGCCGGCTGCCGCTACCTCAACGATCAGGAGATCCTTGGGATCGTGACCGAGAAGCACGACGCATGAGCCTACCAAGGCCCCGATCGCTTCTTCCCGTGGACCCAAAGGCCGCCCCCGCCAATTCGGGCGAGCTCCTTGAGCTTCTCCCGGTGGTAGTCGCCAGCCCCCCAGACCATGAAGTTCACGGGCGGGAGCTTCTTCTCCTTGCGCCAGGCCAAGCCCTTCTTGTAGGCCTCTTCGGCCTCCTTGACGTTGACGTCGCCGTCCGTCACCAGGGCGACGGTCAAGCGATCACACGGATCGCGCATGGCGACCCGGATCGCTCGAGCGAGATCCGTGCTCCCGTCGGCCGAGCAGGTCAGCAGGTATCGCATGAGCGAAGGGTAGTGGCTCGGCATGGACGCCCAGCCCTGGCGGACGCAATGGTCGCCGCACTTCTCCTTGGGATCGTGCTTGTGCTCGGGCTTGCCCTTCCAGCGGATCGCGTACGCGCTGTAGGTGATCAGACCCGCCTGGAATCCGTCCACGGGAGACATGAGGATCAACTGCACCGAGGCGACAGCCTGCTGGAGCAAGCCCTCCATGCTGCCGGAAGTGTCGACCACGAAGATCACGCGATCGGTCAGGCGGAAGCTCTTCTTCGCGCGCACGAGCTCGAGCGGCATGACGCTCGGCGGGGGAGGGATCTCGATCTTCTTCCTCGGTTTGGGGAGAGCCTCCTCGAACCATTCCTCCTCGAAGACATGCGGGACCGGCATGGGCGGCGGCGTGATCTTCGGCTTCGGCTGAACGACCGGGGGCTGGGTCGGCTTGACGTTGCCCTGGGGCTTCTGCTGCGCGAGCGCAGGCGCGGCAACGAGGAGGAGAAGGGGCAGGATCAAACGCCTCATAAGCTAGAGCTCCATACCTCCAGCCTAGCAGCGTGCCGCGGTTCCGTCTGGAAACACGAAGAGCCAGGGGGTGACCCTGGCTCCTCGCGTCGCTTATACAGCCTCTGCGCAAGTAGGGACTCGGCGCAGAAGACGCACTTGAAAGTGCGACTCCGGACATTGGCTGTTGCTTCTACGCTACCTCAGGACTTGGGGCCTGCAACTCGCCCAGTCGGTGGACAGGCCGGCTGGCTGTGGTGTAGAACGGAAGGTCCGTGCAGTCGCACTTCGAACTGCACTCGAACGAGGAGATCGATCACCCGTACATGCCAACGCCTCGCAGAGCCAACTGCGAGGCGTCGTGAGTCAGAGCAACAGCTAAGACTAAGGGTCACCAACGCCCTGAATGTAGCTCGTTGCTCTGACTCCTGGCAAGTCCAACTTGTCTGGGAGAGTCATGGAAGCCGAGTACGGCAGTAGTAAACACTTGGGACGCAATAACTTGCCTGTTCCCGAGTTTTCCGAAAAAAAGTTTCAAGAACCTCCAGGGAAGGTCGGAAAACCTCCCGAAAGGCCGCGCATGGACTCCGAATGGTACGAATTTCAACGACCCGGCTTCAGCAATAAGAACGCGAAGCGAAGGAAGAAGGCCTGGAGAAAGCGCGCTGAGAGGCTCATGGAACACTTCGGACGGGGCGTGGAACCGGGCTGGACGATCTGCTCCAAGTGCAAAGGTGTGGGAGTCCTTCCTGACGATCTCAACTTCGACAAGCACGGCCTGAGTCTGAAGGAATCTCGATCGATTGCGGATTCAATCTTCGAGCGAGAGAAAGAGGAAATGGACAAGAGTCTGAGTAAGGAGGAGCAGAAAAGGCTCGAGCTTTCGTTCGGACCGACTTCAGGTGATTTCGTCGTCTGCCCGGAGTGCAAAAAGCTTCTCGTTTGCATTTTCGAAGAGCTCCGCGACGGCGCCTGGGCCGGCGAGAGCATTGAATTCAACTTTGCTGACGGAAAGACCTACCAACAATCCACGTTCACTCGAGAGACGACCTCATGAGCAACACCGAAGAGAAAAGCGATAGCTGGTCGTACTGGCACCTCCCCTTCCCCCAGCAGGTCCCGCTGCTCACGCGGCAGGGGCTGTTCCACTACGGGCCGCGCAACGAGCCGGCGCCGCTGCGTCAGCTGTTCAAGCGGGCGCAGGCCCAGGCAATCCGCCTGTTCGACAACGGGGTCTACGCGGTCCCGCGGGTGCTCGTCACCCGCAAGAAGGGGCAGCTGGACAAGCACGTGCTTAAGCAGAAGGTGCCGTACAAGAAGCGCGCGCGCTCCTGCGGGCACCCGCACTGCCGCGCTGGTGTCGACGGCGAAGGTAAGCACGTCCCGGCTCCGGAGCAGCACGCTGCCTTTGTCCGGAAGGACACCTTCCTGCGCTCCGTGCGGGTCGGCATGCCCCGCAAGGAAGCCTTGCTCGAGGCCTCGCTCGCGGCGACCGACTGCCTCCGGCGTCACCAGGACCAGCAGGGAACGCGACAGTCCTGGTACGACCACGTCCGCGGCTTCGCCAAGGGCTGGGGCTGGGAGGAGGGCCAGAGCCCCAAGCGGGGCGAAGGGCGGAGTGGGTGGTGGGAATACCACCGCGGTGCTTACTCGTACTCGCTCTACGGCGAGCGGCGGTTCGAAGTCAACTTCTTCGGAATCGACCACGACGGTGGCGTCTGGAAGAAAGGCAAGGTTAACACCGAGATCGTCAAGACCCCCGAGGAAGACCGGCGCGCGCTGGCTCAGTTCTTTCAGAGCCACGGACTGCGTGGCTACTTCGCCAACACTTCGCACAGCGGCGGGCTCCTGCGCGACAAGGGGATCGGCGTCCACGATCGCTGCTTGATCGACGGCGGACTCCCGTCATGGTTTGCGCACAAGCTCGGCAAGGAGATCACTCGCCACGTTCTGCGCGATCGCCCCTACGTCGACGACATTGAGGTGTTCCCCAAGAGCCACGAGTTCAGCGACAACTGGGCGATCGACAGGAAGACGGCCAAGGTCAAGGCCCCTTCCGGCGACAGTCACCTCCTCAACGCGCCGCTCGCCGCTCACCTGCACCACCTCGGCAAGGCGAGCCTGATTGACCCCTCGACCGGGCGCCCCTTCGTCTACTACGACGACTCGGTCGCCTACGCCGAATCCATTCAGGGCGACTCGGTCGAGAAGCTGTGCATGATCGCGAACATGCTCGGCTTCGATATCAACGACCCCTGGAACGCGCTCAAGGACGAGCCGAACGTCGATCTCGAGCGACTGTGGGAGACGCGACCCGTTCACGAGATCCAGGGCAAGGAGAACCCTTACCTGGGATCGCGGCTGAAGCAGAAGACGCTGACCGTGCCCCTCAAGGGGGAGAAGCGCAGCGGTCAGAAGCGCGTGATCGACATGGGGCAGGAGGACCCGCTCGCCCAGGCGCTCCACGAAGCCGGCGTCGACGCCCTCGAGGTCTGCAAGGCGGCGGGAACCGAGCTCAAGAAGGTCGGCGAGCGCTGGACGGGCTGCTGCCCGGTCCACAAGGGCACCAACCCGACCCAGTTCAACGTGTTTCCGGCGCGAGACGGCGTGCTCGCCGCCAAGTGCCTGAGTCCGGACTGCGCGGACGAGCACCCCCACGGCTGGAAGAACCCGATCGCGTTGCACCAGGCGGTCCACGGCTGCTCGTGGGGCGAGTCGCGCGACGCGGTCGCGGCCATGGCGGGAATCGAGAACCCCCGCGACGAGAAGTGGCAGCGGAAGAGTCGCTTCCAGGAGAAGTACGCCAGCCAGTGGAAGAACGTCTACGAGTGGGTCGGCAAGCGGGTCGGTGAACTGCCGCGCGGCAAGTACCACAAGTTCCTGCAGGCCATGGTCAACGCGCTCGACCGACTCAACCAAGAGGAGCAGGTAATCGACCCCGAGGAGATCGCGGTTTCGATCTTTCACCACGACACCCAGCTGCTCGACGTCAAGGCCTTCTTCGACGAGACGGTCCTTCCGACGCTCAAGAAGCTGGACAAGCAGCGAGAGGACCGCAAGAAGGGCCTCAGCAAGAGCAGCGGCGTATCGGGGATCGGTTACCTGCGCCGGGAGTTCGGCGCCGTCTGCATGAACGAACTGGTGAGCGCGATCATGGCCGACACCCAGTTCAAGCTCGAGTGGGGCCGCGTCGGCCGGGCGATCACCGGCTGCGCGCCGCTCAAGTACGACCGAAAGGGCCAAGACCTCGTCTGGGACATGCACAACGACGCCAGGCACCGCGAAGAGGACCTGCTGAACTTCACGACGGTCCCGACCTCGGACCAGGCGAAACCGCTGGACGACGTCCAGATCGAGGAGCTCCAGGAGATCGTCAAGATCGATCGATATATCAGCAGGCAGGCAGGGCGCCTCGTCGGCTGCTCGATCACCAAGGAAGAGGCCTGGAACGATCTCACGGGCAAGAAGCTCTGGAGCACCTGGAAGCGCTGCGGGTCGCGCCATTGCACCAAGTGCGGCCTGCTGCACTACTCGACCATGTACAAGGCCTTGATCCGCAAGTGGCAATACCACAAGGGCCCGATCTGGGTCGCGGAGACCCGGGGCCTGACTCGAGCCCAGGTCGACGAGGCCCGCGCCGGGCTCAGCGACATGGGCAGCATTGCCCAGCGCGTCATGTTCACGGGCTACAGGGAGGACGGGCACGTCGTCACGACCTACTCGGCCACCCAGGATCAGGCGGGATTCTGCGCCTCGGGCAAGGTGGTCGGCGGCGTAGACCGCGACCAGGAGTTCGAGTTCAAGTTCGACACGATCGAGGAAGCTGCAGCCCACGCGGTCTCTTCCATGTTCGGCCTGACGGCTTACGTCTCTGATCTGATCAAGGGCCAGGACGTCCAGGAGCTCGAGGCCGAGCTCGGGTTCCTCAAGCACCGGCGTCTGGTCGGCAAGACCCGCGAGTCCCTTGGAGGCGCGACGGTCGAGGACGTCAAGGCGATCCGCAAGGAAGAGGTCGAGGCGCTGCACGAAGGCGACGGGGTCGACGAGAACGTCCTCGTCGGGGCGGGCAGCAAGGACAGCGACATGGCCGCGGCCGACGAGGAAGCCGCTGGGCTCCGACTCGACCACGACGGCGACGTGTTCGAGATCGGCGCGCAGATCAGCTACCGGCTGATCACGCCGTTGGGCAACACGATCGCGGTCTCCGAACGGCCCTTTTCGATCGATCGAGTCGTCAGTTTCATGCGCTTCAACCACGTCTTGAAGAACGACCTGGCGCTGCTCCGCGAGCAGGAAAACCAGGTCAGGAGCGCGGTCAACCAGACCTTTAGCTGGTCTACGAAGGCGGCTGCCTAGCGGCGGGAAGCGGCCAGCGCGGACGATCGACGCGCTTGTCTGAGCTACGGAAAACGGTGCTCACCCGCCCAAGATTGCCACGGCCGAGAGCGAGATCGGCCACCTGAGAGGCCCAAAAATTCGTCCGAAAATTTGATCCCGCGAGCAAGCTCGGCGCAAAACGCGTTGAGCTCAAGGTATGTACTTTCACCTATGGAATAAATTACATAAGCCCATACCCGGACTCCATTTGACTCCGAGACTTTTCGTATATAGACAAACAAAAACCACGGAGCCTGCCCGCCAGTTGTCCTACCCCCTTGATATCAATGCTTTTCGAACCAAAGAGCCCTCAACGGGGCCCGGAAGAATGAGCGGAAAGCACGCCATGACCTACGCCGCGCAGCGGATTGCCTGGATCGATTTCGAGACAACTGGACTGGTCGACGTGCCCGATCAGCCGGCCTGGCCGCTCGTTTTGGAGGTCGCTCTCGTCGTCACCTGCTCGCGCTTGAAGGTCCTCGACGCGCGCGAATTTGTGATCAAGACGCCTCCCGAAAAGCTGTTTGGGGAGTGCGACGGCAAGTCCTACCTGAACGATTTCACGCGGGAAATGCACACCAAGAACGGGCTGATCAGGGAACTCGAGGCGGGCGCCGGGAAAGGGATCGCGGAGGTCGACGTGATCCTCTACTCGATCCTGGCTGAGCACGAGGTCGAGATCGAAGTTGAGCGTGACGGGAAAACCGAGCTCAAGCCCTACAAGCCCGTCCTCGGCGGCGCCTCCCCGGGCGCGCTGGATCGGCCGATCCTCCGCAAGTATTTTCCGCTCACGAACAGCGCTCTCAGCCACCGAAGCCTGGACGTCAGCACGCTCAAGCTTGCCTTTCGCAACTGGTTCGACGGCCCTCTGGGCGAAGTCGATAGCAAGGACGAAGCTGAGCACCGGGCCATGGCGGACACGCTCGCGGCGATCCGGTTCGCCTCGATCTACCGGGACGCGATCGGCCGGATTCCGCTGCCGGAAAGCAGCAAAGTCGCTCCGGTGTGAAGGACCCAGAGGTCTACGAGGTCTGCCAGAAGCGAGCCTACCGGAGCGCTTCTTCTGCCCGAGCGGCCACGCGAAAGATCAAGAACCGCGTGGCCGTTTACCTCTGCAGCGAGTGCCATTACTACCACGTCACCAACCGAGACACCTCTCGCCGCAAGCGCTTTCGCAAGCGGCCGAAGAGTCGGAGGACGGAGCGGCAGCGCGCCGATCGTCAGCGCCGGCGCGACGGCTGAAACGAATTTGCTCCTCAACGCTGGGATTATTTGCAGCAGCTGATCAGAATAGAATCCAGCATGGACGAACTGGCTTACCTGGGGTCGCAGCGCCGCGAAAAGCGTCGCTGCCAGCGCGCACCGCGCGAAGGGCACCACAGTGGGTCAGGACGGAAGGAGCAGCGCTGGGGCGCTGCTCGATCAGACCGAGTGGGAACGAAGTAACACCTGCCGACGCATGTTCTTGGCGCTCATTGACGCCGGGGAGGACATGCAGAAAATCGTTGAGGAGCTCCTGTCTCTCGCCGATCTCTATCGGCCAGAGAGTCAGAACTCCCTCACAGCGCATTACTATTGGCGCAACGGCTTGCGAGACGGGAAGAACCCAGACAAGGAGGTCGCAGACCGAACCTACCTGGTGTTCCGCTACGTGAGCCAGGCCTTCAGTGAGCCAGTCCCCCCTGTCGTCATGGGCGGCGGCGAGCCGATCATTTGCACGGTGATCCGAAAGCACGTCCCTCAAGCGCCCCGGGGGTTCTCAAGTCTGGCCCGCCGAGTCGGCGATCCAAAGAACCCGCCTGCAGCCTCCGCGCTTAGCACCCCCTTCAAGAGCTTGGTCAGCGTCAGCGACCCAACAGAGGATTCCTGGTGAGCGAGCCAACCCTCCTCATGACCCATGCCTCCGGTGGCGAGCTCCACCAGGGCGGCCGGCTCGAGGCGACGCGGGCTGCGGACGGGCGTCTGAAGTGCGATTTCTTGGTCCTGGCGGCCAAAGAGATTCGATTTTCAGGCGAAGGTCAGCTGAACGGAGTCGTTATTCCGCTCACGGACGGGACTCCGCTCTCAGCGCAGGACTGGTGCTCGATCTACAAGCACGCACTCGAGACTGCGAAGGAATGCGCCGACCAGGTCTTGAACGGAAAGATCGTCTACGTGACCTGTGCTCAGGGTTGGAACCGCAGCGGCCTGATCGCCGGCATGACGCTTTGCTTGCTGGGCTGGGACGACAAGGAGGCGATCGATCGGATCCGTGAGGTTCGTAGCTGGGGCGCACTCAGCAACCGCGCGTTCACAAGTATGGTCAGCGGAAATCGGACTGGAGTCGGCTTCGTCTGAGCTTCAGGTTCTTTTCGTTGCTTGACTTGTGGCAAATTTCGACTTTCTGATTGACCCGGGCGATCCGGTCCTCTATCTTTCCGTCCATGCAGAACCGAGCTTGACAGTCAGGGACGCGCCCCAACCCAGAGGGGCAAGACGAGCGACCGCAAGGCACTCTCCACTTCGGATCGAGGGCCTCGTTTCACGCACTACTTGATCGTTCGTCGCGACCTGCCGCTCGGAGTCATTGCTGCCCAGCTTGCTCATGCCGCTCGTGAGAGTTCGCGCACGCGCTGGACGCTCCCCGAAAAGCACCTCCACTTCAAGCGCTGCAAGCGCGACCCGGACGAAGTCGTCTACGTGGTCGTGCTCTCCGTTGACTCGGGGCCCGAGCTCCGCGAGCTCGCGTCCAAGCTCGAGCGCCGGCGGATCCCCACTTACTTGATCGAGGAGCCCGACCTGGACGGTCAGGCGACCGCGGTCGGCGTCGGCCCGGTCGATACCGGTCGAGCCTGGAAGGCTGTCCGTCGTGTGCTCGGCCAGCTTCCCCTATTCGGTCCGTCGGATCGATCAACGCTCAAGCGAGCCCATTTCAGCAAGGTGAATCGGTGGCCGAGTTCCGCAAGCTCATGACCCAGGACCGCCTACTCGCGTTCGAGCGCCTGCTCGAAGACGGGATCGACGAGACCCTCTTCGGCCACCCGCCGGACTCCAAAGACAAGGAGGCATGGAACCGTTACGCCCAGGGCGTGGACTTGCTCGAGCCGGCCCTCGAAGCGTTCAAGAGTTCGGTCTGCGAGGCGCTCGGCTGCGCGCCTGTGATCAACGACTACTGCATGAGGCCGAAGTGCGATCACTGTGCATTCTGCGGCAAGTCTATGCCCGGAGAGGCGCCTAGAGAACAAGATTAAACAAGCGCGGGTAGCTCAACGAGGAGAGCGGCCAGTGAAATACCTGGAAGGGAGCGGCGTGCAAGTCCCGCCCCGCGCAACACGGTCCGGTAGCTCAATGAAGAGCGTAGCCTTCGGGCTGAGGTGGTAGGTCACACCTGCCCCGGACCAACAACAAGAGCCTGTAGCTCAGAGGGCTCATGGGATACCCGCGACGGAGTGCGCACGAAGTCGTCGGTAGAGCATGGGGGCAAGGATCGTCGGTCGGGCTAGCTACCCAATCGTCTCTTTGCTGGAGCACCTGCCTAAAAAGCAGGAGGTCGCGAGGTTCGAATCCCGCCAAGCAGGAGTAGCTCAGCTACGAGAGAGCGTTCGGCCTCGAGTCGAAAGGTCGCGGCGTGCAATCCCCGCCTCCTGCATTCTTCGGATCCAAGTTTCCACGCCTCGGCGTGAGGAAAGACCGTAGCTCGTGCAAGGCGGGCTGGATCCATGTCGGTGGTCTTTGATAATCTTTCCCGCGAACTAGACCTCCGGTCTTTGAAATCTGATCAACCGCCAGTAGCTCAGTTGGTAGAGCGTCGCGTCTAAGCAGCGCGAAGGTCAAGGGTTCGAGTCCCTTCCGGCGGAACACGAGCGAGTCCAGCAGACCGACCCGAACAGAGATCACGAGCGAGCCGACGAGCAAGACACGAACAGCGACTTCGAGCGAGCCGCTACCGACGACACGAGCATGGTATGCGAACGAGCAATGAGTTCGAATTCGATCGAAGGTGAAGAGCGAGTCGACTTTGCGGAATCGACCGTAGCAGATCAACGAGCCACCAGGTAAGAACCGACCCTAAGCAGCGAACGAGCCGCTAGAAGCGAATCGATCATGGCGAGCTAGCGAGCCATTGCCCCAGACACGAGCACCAAGGATAAGCGAGCTAAGGAACTCCGAGTCGAACATAGCCCATGAGCGAGCCCCTCATGCAGACACGATCAGAGATCGGGACCGAGCGCTCTGCGACGACACGATCAAAGCCCGCGACCGACCGAATCTTGAGGTGAGAATCGATCCAGCATTGCGAGTGAGCCATGGACCGGGAAACGAGAAGCAAGCACAAGCGAGTCTCAGAACACGATCCGAACAACGACGAGGAACGAGCCTTAGCGCTCGACGCGAACGTCAAGAACAAGCGAGCCTCAGATCCACGACCTGACCGAAGAGGTAAAGCGAACCATGCGCCGGGAATCGATCGCTACGAACAAGTGATCCGTAGCCTTCGAATCGAACGAAGAGAACGTGAGAGCCCCAGTTAGGGACCCGATCTAGACGAACGAGCGAGCCTTAATGTCCGACACGAGCAGCAGGAGCGGGAGCGAGTCCTGGTAGTCGAACCGACCAGACAGCCACGAACGAGCCTTTCACGTCGACGCGAGCATAGACGTGGATCGAGTCCTCAGCACAACGAATCGAGCATGGCGGAAGAGCGAGCCCTCGGCGTCGAAATGATTCATGAATCAAGAGCGAGTCGAACCCGATAACTCGAGCAGGGTTCCCGACCGAGCAGCCACTATCACCTAGACAAGATCGTGAAGAAGGAGCGAGCCTAAGCTCTGGACTTCAGCGTGACCGACAAGCGAGCCCGCCCGCCGGACCCCGGCAGGCGGGCTTCTTTTTTGCGAGAATGAAACCATGACCTACCGAATCAATGCCCGCGGTGACCGCGGGCGGCGCGAGCTCGAGCGGGCAGGCGACGTCGAGGCTCAGGCTTCCGCGCTGAACGAGCGCCGTAGGACCGGAGAGATCAGCGAGGGTGCCCTCTCTGCGCTCGTAGACCTTGGCTACGAACCTGCGTCCCTGCTCGTTGGTCGCGAAGGTGGAACGGCGCCGATCTACCGCTGGTCGAGCTTGCGCTACCCCGACCGTGAGATCTTCGACGTCGAGCGCCGGATCCATGACTACGGGAAGAAGGTGATCGCTCACTTCGCCTTCGAGTCGATCGCAACGTTGATCGGCCTGGCGAATCAGCGCGGAATGCTGGTCCACGACAGCAACCGAGACACCGAGCTCTTCAAGTCTGGCATGCGCGCGGTCCCCTTCGGTGAGATCGGTGTCGACGAGATCGTGGTCGAATACGGACTCGCGCCGCTGGCCTATATCGACCTCTGCGCCGAGGTGCTCGAGGACCCGTCCACCATGCTTCCCAACGCAGCTGAGATTCGAGAGATCGAGACCCAACTGCGCGATATGCAGGCCCAAGAGGAAGAGGGTCGCCAGGTCGACGACGAGATCAACGAGCTCGAGGGCCGCCTCTACTACGCCCAGAACCCAGGTCAGTACGCCCGGGACATGAGGGACGCGGCTCACGTTGCCTCTGAGCACGCTCGCGACGAAGCCGAAGGGGCCGCTTTTCATTTCTCGGATCAGAGCTTGTCGCTTCCGCTGCTCTGGTACGCGCTGGCGGAGGCGTGTGCCTCGCTGATCGATATCTTCTTCGGGTTTCGAATGCTGGAAGGAGAGAGTTTCTCGTTCACCCAGTCCGGCACGACCTACCTGCCCAACGAGGACCTCAGCCCACGCAGTCTGCTCGAGGTCATGGCGAACTGCGCCTACGGCTACGGCTACACGAACGACCCTACGAACTTTCACCGTCCGTTCGGGGTTGCGATCGGCGGTTTCGACAGCATGTCCAAGCACTTCTGGCCGAGATTCGTCTCGGACTTTTCTCCGGACATGATCGAAACCATTCTTGAGGAGGGGTTGTGAGCGACCGGAGGGAGAGGCAGGCAGAGCGGGTAGGGGACGAGGTCGGTCGACTCAAGGCCCTGCACCGCCGCGGCGTCCTGCCGTTCTGGAAGCTCGAACTCCTCGCCTGGCTCGACTATGAGCCTGCGAAGGAACTGGCAGAAGCGCCGGGCGAAGTGCGACTCCTCGACGCGGCGGACCTCGTCGCTCCGAACTGGAGGATTCGAACTCGGATCTTTTCGGCTTATCTCGCAGGCGCCCTTGGTTGGTATGGGCGGAACATTTACGAGCCGAATTTGTTCAGCGCACTCGAGAGCGGCCTGCCGCGCGAATCGTTGGAGTATCCCCTCGAAGTTCTTCGATACGTCCAAGAGCAACTCATGGCGGTGACCTGGATTCGCTCCGAAGGGGCGGGGTTCTTTCCGGACGCCGATTACCTGATTTCGGAATTCCTCCGGGTCGTCGGCGAATCACCTCTGGTCGGTGCAGGCACCCTAGGTTCTTTCTTTAGAAATGTTGCACACCTGGTCTTGCTCGCACGGTCCGGTGCCCCCGGCTCCAGTCCTACTTACCCCTACCAACCCCTCGACAACGCCGCTTACCACGTTGTCGTCGCTCTGGAACTCGAGGAGGAGGGCCTTTTCGATCTCGGTGAGAGCACGATCGAGAACTTCGAACGGACTCGGATAGAAGTCGGCAGGGAAATGCTGGGCACGAACGAAGCAACGAGCCAAATGATCGCTCAGCACGGCCTTCAGCGAGTCGTCGCTCGCCGTATTCTCGACAGGGCCGGCAAGGAGTTCCTGCTGAGTTGGTTCTTGGTGGACCGGGATCCCTGGCTTGAGAGGACGTCCTAATGGCCGACGCAGAGCTCAGGCGCGCGAAGCGCGAGGGTGGCGACGAGGCGGTCGCCGAGGTCATGAAGCGCCGCATGCGCGCCGGCGAGCTCGAGCCCTGGAAGGTCAAGTTGCTCTCGTGGCTCCACTGCCGGCCTGCCATGCTGATCTACGAGCCAGGCTCTGGCGGCAGTCTGCTGGGTGAGATCTGGCGCCTGATCGGCGCCGAGGGTATCTCTCTCGAGAAGCCCTGGCCGACGACGGTGTTCTGCGCGGGACTCCTGACGGCGTTCGAGGATCTGATCCCTCAGCCTTCCGGTGAGCCTCGGGTCCAAGAGCTCGTGGAGATCACAGCGGACCTTCGTCGATACTGCGCTGGCCAGGCGAGCGAAGGGGAATTGGTGTCCGTGCTGCCCACGGTTGCCGGACATGCCGCCCATTTCGAGTCGCACACCATTGCGCAGAGGTACGCCAGAGCGGTTATGCATGCGCTCGTAGCTGCGCAGGCTTCCAACTTCCCAGCCAGCAGCGCTCAGGCGAGAGAGTGCCTTGGCATGCTCTCAGACGCGTGCTACTACGCCTGGGAGTACTACACCGGCGACCCGGACGACTATTCTGAGTTCGCTCCGTTCGTTGAACTGCTCGACTCGACCTGCAAGGCGCACAACCCGGTCGACTACGTGGCCGTAGGGACGAGCGTCGACGAAGGAGGGCCTGGTTACTACTTCGACATGGACGTGATCTCCGAGTGCGCCTCGATCATGCTCTCCAGGATCGCCCGCGGCTTTGTTCACGATTGGTTGTTGCGTTAGCCTGTAGGATCTCGCTATCCTGCACCCGTGAGACGTTGGTGCGCTGTCTGCAAATCCAGTAAGCACGACGCGAGCGAGTGCAAACGCGCGCGCGAGGTGATCGAGCGTAGGAAGAAGCGAGGCGGGAAGAATCGAGGCAGGAAGAGCGTCCTCGCAGAGGCCCGTCCTGAGCCCGCGGAGCCTTCACTCGAGCAAAGACTCAAAGAACTCGGACGTTCAGTCTCGAAGCTCAAGACCCCAAAGAGGGAGTCCGCGACCTTCGCTGAGGTCGCAGAGAACGCCAGGTCTGAGAGCCGCTTCTTCCCCAGCTTCCTTGACGATCTGTTCAGCGGGACGCGCCTTCTTCCCGCCGGCGTTTTCCCTATCTCTTGGTTCAAGTGCGTTGGGGTCGTCGAGCGGTCGGACGAGGACTCACGCTACTACGACGAGAACACGCCGAAGTCGTCTTTGCGGGTCATGCTGAGCGACGACGATTTCGACACCCGGCTCCCGTTCTCGAGTTCTGGTTTCGGCTGGTCACCGTGCGGCGGAGGCTGGCGCAAGAACATGCACAGGAGCGATTTCTGACCCGCAGGAGAAGGGGGCGTAGTGGATACGCTTCGCTCTCCATTGGAGAGGGCCAGCGCTTCGCCTGGGGCTACGGACTCGCCGTGGGCGTCTTTCACCGCGTCCCCTCTGGACTCAGGTCGTGCGGCCTGGGTCAGAAGTTCGCTTGGGGGAGAGGGGACAGCGAGCTTATTTCTCCGTTATCTTCCGCACGAGCTCGAGCACGCCCTTCTTGTCAGCGAATCCGTAGGTCTTGATCTTGCCGCGGCGCTTGCGGCCCATGCTCTCGACCATGGCCTCCATGAAGGCCTCTTGGCCGCTGCCGCTATCGTCGCCGGACTTCCAGTTCTCGCCCGCTTCGCGCAGCGGTCGTGCAGGCAGCTGGTGCTTGACGACGAACCCGTTGTCGATCGTGTGGATCACGACGCGAGACGGGCAGTCCTCGACCGACTCCGGGATCACGCCGCCCGAGTTGAACGCTCCGACCAGCCCGGCAGGCCCGGCAGGCCCGATCACGGCGACGGTCTCCTCAGACTCGATCTTGACGATCTCGTCCAGAGAGTCGCTCAGGGTCTTGAGGAGTTCGATCTGGTCGCTGTAAAGTTCGACCTTCCGCACGCGCTTGGCGAAGACCGTCTGGGGGTCGTCGCTCAGCGCTTTCCCGACCTTGCACTGCGCCGCTCCCTGAGCCTCTCTGGCGGCCGTGACGGCCTCGCTCTCGCTGTAGTCAAACTCGCAGACCTCGCCTTCTTCGCCCTCTGCCCAACTGGGGGCCGGCAGGGGAAACGTTTGAGCCCGAAGGAGCGACCGGCCGAGCTCCCCTTCGATCTTCACGAGGTGGAAGCGGTCGAGGAAGTTGGCGTTTTCTCCGAGGTGGATCGTGACCGTGTTCAAGGCTCAGCCCACCAAGATCTTGGCCGCGAGGCCGGCGACGGTCGCCCAGAGCAGGACTTCGCGACGCTCGGCGACGGCGTTGATCGTCCAGGCAGTCCTGTCCTTGATCTTGTCGATCAGGCGATTGGGGGCCTCGGTCGTCAGCACGCCGGCGGGGATCAGGTGTCGGTTTCCCTTGCGGTCTTCGCAGACCCAGCAGTCCTTGAGCGTGACCATGCGGTAGTGGTTCTTCTTGCCGTTGGGCTCAAGGATCGGGAACTCAGCGCCGTGAGGGTGCTGATACTTCTCGACGAGCTTGAAGGGGCCCTCACCGGCGATCCCGGCCCAGACGGTCATACCGACCTGAAGGCGCTCGCTCTTCTCCTCGGGTTCGACCGGAGCCTCAGCCGGAGTCTCAGCCGGAACCTTCGTCGCCGTGTTCTGCGACGCGGGTCCCTGGAGCCACCGGTGACGCTCGCTCTTAGGCGCTCCGCCCAGCGAGTAGGTCTGGCCGGCCCGTTGAGTCTCGCTGATCGAGAAGGCCGGCGGGCCGGAAAACCCGCTCGGATACGACTCCTTCGGGAAGCTGGCCTTGGGCTGCCCACGCGCTCCGAGCTCCGAACGTCGGGCCTGATAGGCCTCTTCGTTTGCTCGTTCACGTCCCTGGTCGCGCTCGGCCTTGTGGGACTCCCAGGACGGGCCGCCGCGATAGCCGCCCTCAAACGCAAACTCCGTCATGCGATCTCCTCACCGCGGCGCCGGGGCCGCAGTCGCGAGTGTACGACGAAAAGCGGAAGTGAGAATGTCTAGCGCTAGCGATTCAGCCGCTCGAAGAGCTCGTCCGGATCATTGAGAACTCGTTCTGCGGACTCGTAGGGGCTGAGGATATCGAGGTCTCCGTCCCATTGGGACTGGGCCAGCAGGACCTTGCCCAGCATGAGGTCGAAGGACTCGACCTCCCACCCCAGTTCCTCTTCAACGACTTCCCAGGGAGCGTCCTGCATTTCCTCGCCGGCGTAGTCCTTGAAAAAAGTGTTGACGTGGTCCAGCCAGTCCTGGGGATTCTCTCCACCCCAGACCTGGAGCTCTCCCCCCGCGTCACGGTAGTTAACCAGCAGGCGAGGCCTGAGGTCGAACTGAGCAAGGAACTCAAGCAGGAGACCTGGTTCGTTGCGTAGGATCGCGCTAGCGCGACTCAGGATCTCGTCAGGACTCATGCGGCTCACAGGCCCAGCCTTCCCAGCGCGCCTTCGACGCTTGCGCGCAGCTTCTCTCGCTGCTGTTCGAGTTCATTCGCGGCTCGCTCGAGCGCTTGTTGCTTGCGCTCCAGAATGTCGAGCTCGCGCGAAATGTTGGTCGTGCTGATTTCCTTCTGAGCGACCTGCATGGCGGCGGGGTGTTCAGCGACCCAGTCGGAAATGAATTCGGCGAGCGGCTCTTCGATTATGTCCCGAATTCGATTTTCAAGGTCTCGAGCTCGAGGGGGCCGGCGGCCGTGGAATTCGACCGAGAGCCCTCGCTCCATTCCGTAGAGCCCACCGAGGTATTCGACGGATCCGTCTGGGTGGACGACGAGCGCCGCCTTGCCGAACGCCTCCCAGAACTTTCCGCGGCCGCGACGCGCGCCGAGGGGCTCCCCGCGAGGGCATATGCTGTAGCTGAACGACGCCTTGCGAATCACCTGCCCTTGCCGTCCGGAGAGCGAAGAGTTGACCGGAAGCGACTCGACCACAGGAGGGTCGACGTGATCGATTCCGGCAGAGACTTCCGTTTGCTCTTCGTAGGGGTCTCGTTCGTACTTGGTGCCCGCGTTGTAGAGAGCGAGGTTGCCGACCTGAACGTAGACCACGTCGCTCGTGACGGGAACAATGCAGAGCCCTGGAGAGGGCCCTTCCGGGTTCCATTCGTAGTCGATCGGGTAGGACTGCAAAGCGTTGATCGTGACGTTGGGCTTTCCCCAGTAGCCCGTCATGTAGCTTGGCATTTCTCCTTCGACGTCGCCGCGGCGAATGAGTTCGTGTGCCAGCGCTTCAGCGGCCGCTGCGTCTCCGGCGCGGACCATGCGCGCCATGTCGCGGAGTCGCTCGTCGCTGGGGTTGTGTCGATAGCTCATGAAAACCTCGTGCTCCGGCCGGGGGAAGCCCCTCCACCGAAGCAGGATCGTATCCGAGGGCGCCGCCTGATCCTTGCTCGACTTTCCTGTATGAGCTCGAGCAGCGCCTTTCGGCGCCTTGAGCGAGTCACTCGACAGATTCCGCAGCCCTTGTATTGAGGGAGCGCGAGCGGCTCTTTGCAGGCTGAGCAGGTTGCGATTTTGAATGTTGGGTCAGCGCTCACTGGATCTCCGGGTGTTCGTTGTCCCACCATTGGACCTGGAATTCCCAGTCGTCGTAGACCAACTCGTCGTCGAGGTCGTAGGGGAAGCTATTGAAGTCAATGTCCCCGTGTCTTTCAACGTACTCTTTCGCGAATCTGAGCACTTCGCGAGCCTCTCTGGACGAGAAGCCGCCGATCGTGTTGGCGTAAGCGTAGTCGACGACCTGATAGGCGCGCCCTCCGTCCCAGGACTCGATCTCCTCGATCTCGAAGCGGCCGTCCGGAGGCCGGAAACCTCGCCGCTCGCGGTAGTCGGGCGGAAGGTAAACGATTCGGCTGCGAACCTGGTGCGCCTTGTCCCATTCGTCCTGACGTTCGAGTTCGAGCGCATACGCTTCTCCGAGCTCGCGCGATCGATCGCCGGCGAGCCATTGGCGCTCCAAGTTACGCAGGCGCTTGTCGCTCAAAACAACGAGTCCCCGAGATCGTGCCCTTCCTTCCAGGCCTGGCGCATGCCTCCCGCGGGCGCCTCGGCAACGATCTCGAGCGTTTCGAGGAGCCCGTCCCGACTCTTGCGCTGAACGCGGATTTCGTCCAGCCACTCGAGTTCGAGCCAGGGAAGCGGGATCGGCATGTCGATTTCTACTCGGTCGCCGCTCGGCTCAGGCATGTAGACGCTCCGCGTTACCGGGTCTTCGATTCGGAAGACGCCGAGCGTGACTTGGTGCTCGTCCGGGCGGACCTGAGAGAGGTCCGGTGCCATTCCTGGCAGTGGGCGAAGGGAGTCGTAGTGACTCGAGCCAGCGTATCCGTTGGGGAAGACGAAGCGCAGCGTCTCCAGAACGAGATCGCCGGCGCGTGGAATGGGGTGGGACCCCCATGCGCCCCTGCGCTCCATAGCCGCCATGCCCATGCGGAAACTTCCGGGGGCGAGGTACTCACGAATGGCGAGATCGGGCTCAGGGATCATGCCCTTGCGCACGTCGATCAGGTTCTGCAGCGCCTTCTCGCGCAGGGCGGCGGGCAGCTGGTCGAAGACGGGCGCGAACTGCGTCGTCAGTCGAGTCAGGCGCTCGATCGCGTCCGGGTCACCTGCCGCGGCCGCGCGCTCGAGCTCGCGAAGTCGGCGGTCGCCTCGCTCGGGATTGCGTCGCTTGCGACGCCGGCGGCGGAGCGGGTTGTTGCTGTAGGCGTGCTTCTTGCACTTCTTCTTGTACTTCTCCAGGCGAGCGCACATGGGGCACTCGGCGGGGGTCATGGAGGTAATCTCTCTTCGCTTCGGAGGGAGCGCGCCGGGTCCGACGCTCCCGCGACTCTCTCCAAGCCACGCCAGCAGCAACCGCTCCATGACCTCCATGACCTGGTTGACCGAGAGGCCGATCGACGTGCCTCCGAAGCAGGGCGGGAAATGAACTCCTCCGCAGACTCCGCATTCGTGGTTTGGGTCGAAATATTCGACGTCTACGTCGAGTGGATCAAAGTCTTCGTCGAATCGATCTTCCTCGAACTCTTCAATGCTGACTTCGTCAATCTTGTTGGCCATGATCAAAGCGGCCCAAACCAGGAGATCGTAAGGCCCGATCGAGACGTAGTAGTGAGGAGGGATTTCCTGATAGGGCTCGTCCTCGCTGGAAGCGATCTGGATCAGAAGATCGGCCTGCTGGATCACGCCCTCAAAGCTGTTCGCCATGTTGAAGACGTTTGCGCGGCTCAGCCCTCGACCTGAGAGATAGTGCCGCCCCCAGTCGCTGTCGAGGATCGTAGGAATGACGAGCTCGACGTCCGAGATCGTGTGAAGCTCGATCATGGGGAGTTCGAACAGGGTCTTGCACCACTGGTTGAATTCTCGATTTCCCCAGGCTGGGTCATGGTCGAAATCGTAAAGCGCTCCTACGGTCCCCATGCGGTCAGAGCTCTGAAGCGAGCGGACGGCACTGCGCACGAATTCGATCAGTCGGGCGCCGCCTGCGTCCTGCCCGGCGAGCTCGGCGAGGCTATGACTACGGTTCGTTCTTGGGGTCCTGCCCGCGGCGGCGAGGAGTCGCTCGTATTCTTCCTGAGCTTCAGGGTCCCCCAGCGCTGCCGCCCGGCGCACGCGCTCGATCCGCTCGTCCAGACCTGCATTGCGCCGGTATCCGTAATAGCGCCTCACGACCGCGCCTTTTCCAACTGCTTCTGCAGCTTGTCGATCTCACGCTCGAGCTTCTTGGCCTGCTTGGCCTGCTCGTCCTTGCGGGCCTTGCGCCGCTCGCCGACCTTTTCGACCGCGCAGGTCACGCCGCGGACGCCCTTGCCGAGCTTGTAGCCAATGAAGACGCCGAGCAGTCCGCCGATCAGAATGGCCGGGAGGGTCGGAATCAGGTTGACGCTGAAGGCGTCTCCGACGAACCCATTGATCCCAGAGGGCTGTTGCTGGGGCTGAGGCGCTGGTTGCTGAGGGACGGTGTAGTACATGGAGCTATCCGTGCATGGCGGCCAGGAGGAGCTCGACCACTTCGTCCGTAGGGTGGTGAGGCGTGAGCTCGTCTTGGTAGTTCTCGACGACTCTCTCTATTGTCTCTGAATCTCCCTGGGCTTCCAGCAGGTCCCTTGCAAGCAGGAGGCCGAGCCAGGCCCGCGCGAGTGTGACGAAACGCAGGCGTTGCTCTGGGTCCAGTGCCTCCGCGCCCGTCAAGTCGGCTCCGCTGGCCTCCCAGTGGCTTTCTGCTTGGACAATAACGCTGTCCGCCAGGACGAACGTTAGATCGAACAGCTGCCGGAAAGCAGCCCTTTGGAGGGCGGGGCTCCGTCGGAACAGTTCGCCGAGTGCTTCGATCGCGGGTCGCTTGTAGGCATGGTCGATCCGAGCTCGGTCGAACATGCCCAGCGGGATCTCTTCGCCGCGTCCGGCCAGGATCATGCCCTGGACGTACATGTCGAGCGCGTCCTGATCGCCGGCGTTGGCCTCGCGATAGAGCTCCTGAAGCACCTCGTCACGACTGCTCATGGTCGTCCTTGGGTTCGTCGTGAATGAAGGATTGGCAGGAAGGGCACCACAGCAACCACAATCGGGACCCGCTCTCCTTCTCCCAAGCTGGCTTGAGCTCGGGCTTGAATCCGCAGGCGTCGCAGGGCTCGAAAAGGGGGATCATTCTGACTGCGGCCCTAGGAGCTCGAGCGCGATCCGCCGCTTCTCCCTCCCAAGCGGAGACAGCGCGCTTGCGCCTGCGCTCTCACGAAGGAAGTAGAGGTCGTTGCTCGAGTAGCTTCCCTCACGATCTCCGTAGCGAGCGATCAGGTCTTGATCCCAGCTTCGCGCGCCCTTGTCCATGCCGGGGTAGTGGTAGAAGTCGTAGAACGACCTCCAGATCCTCCCTGTGAAGCGTTCCTGCTCGGCGGGGTAGTAGGACGTGTGTAGATACGTGTAGGCCGGATCTGCGAACTGGTGCGGGCTCCAGAAGGGACCGGGCACGCGATCTCCTTCCTCCAAGATTCCGCGCCGCAGGAGCTCGTCCACGTAGTGCCGGCGGTCCTCGATCGATCCTGTTTGAGCCGCGCGCTCGAGCTCGCGCAGGCGCTCGTCACCTTTGTTGGGATTTTCGCGCGCCCGTCGGACGACCTGAATGTTCTTCCAGGGAATCGTGCCCAGGTAGATCGAGGCGACTCCGCCGCATTCGTAGTCGTCGACGTAGCGCTTGCCGTATTTCTTGGCCCCCTCGATCAGCCAGGCGTCTCCCTCGGGCGTGCCGAAGACGCTCCGGACGTCGAAGTATTCTTCAGGCGCGACGCCGAGGACCCAGTAGCGCTCGTAGGGGTCCATGAGGTTGTAGTCGGGGACGAGCAGGTCGGGGTCGGGCACCTCGACGCCGAGAAGTCGTCTCGTTTTTGGGTCGGTTGAGTAGTGGCCTCCCCAGCACCAACTTTCAGAGGTTTCGCTGCCAAGGAATGGATAGACCAGTCCTCGCTCGCGGATCTTGGGAAGCTTCCACTTGGTCGTGCCGTGGTAGTAGTCGAACTCCTCGAAATCGTCGATCGGATTCTTCCTCGGGCGTCGGTATCCCCGCGGCGGCCAGGTCCCAATGAAGGTCCTGAGTCCAGCTTCAGAGTCGTCCAGCGCTATTTCGAGATCCATGCCGCTTCCGCGCTCAATGAAGTCAGGGATCTCTCGCAAGGAACCGGCGGAGATCTGGAGGCGGTGATCCTCGGGGTCGAGCTCGAGGACCTGGTCCGCCTGCCTGTTCATTCGCTTGCGGATCACGGCGATCGCGTAGGGCGTGAGCGTTCTGCTTTGATTGAGTTCGAAGATCGTGTCCAGGAAGTCCCGGTTGAGACGAACCTCCTCCAGGAGCTCCTGCGCCTGAAAGGCGTGAAAGTCGGAGCGGGCGGGATTGTTTTGCACGCTCGCGGTGATCCCGAAGTGCTCCTGCTCAGTTGGGCTGTAGATCCGATACCTTCCGCAGTGGGGGCCGTATCGCTTCCCGCGCAAGCCGACGACCTCCACGCAGGTCTTGTAGTCCAGCGGCTCCATGAACAGCAGGTCGACGATCCCGATCGGATACCAGGGCGCCGGGTTCGGCCAGTCGAGCATGTAGGTGCGGTTCTCTAGGTAGCGCAGCAGGTCCTCGTGCGTGTCGACGGTATGGAACCAGAGTTCGTCGTATGAATGAACGACGCCGCGCTCAACGATCAGGAACCGTCCCGAGAGCGCGCTGCGCATGTCCGTGTTTTCGGGGTCGAAGGCGTCCCGAAAATCGTTCTGGCTGAACTCTGTCGCCCATTCGAGATAGGGAGGCGCGGTTCCGTCCCTGATTTGATCGATCAGGGTGTAAGCGCGAACGCTGTAGTTGGACTTCTCCCCGACTGCCAGGCGCGCGTAGTGCAGCATGTCCCGCGCCTCATGGTCGCCCTCCTGAGATCGCCTCTCGAGCTCGCCGTTGCGGTAGAGTTCGATCAAGAGTTCGTCGTAGGCGTCCCGGTCGCCTTCGGCTGCGAGTCGCTCAAGCCTGCGAATCCTCGGGTCGCTCATGCGTAGTCGAGCTCCGTCACGGGCCAGCTTGCGTAGCACGCATTGCAGCTGATCCAGTCAGCCGGCCCTGCGTCGTCCGCGCTCTCGAACAGGCCAGTGACGTAGAGCACTCCGTCTTCGGCCTCACCCGCTTCTGCGAAGCGTAGTTCGTAGCTGCAGAGGCTGAAGCCCGCGCCTTCGATCTCGTGACCGCGGGGGCACTCGGTCACACTCTTGTGATTAGGGAACCAGCCAGCATGCGGCTCACCTCGCTGCTGCCAGGGTCGCGTGGCGTTGGCGAGCAGTAGATTCCGAGCTATGCGGGAGCAGACTTCAGGGGGCAGGGCGCCCTGCAGCCAGCGAATGTTCGCCTCGTCAGCCATGAACTCGGGGGTGAGGGCTCCTGTCCGCAGGAGCTCTTGGTACAGAAGGGGTCCTGCCTCGGGGTCGCCCTCGGCCACCCGGCGCTCCAGTTCTCGTAAGCGTCGATCGCTCATATGTCCCACTCAATCTCGATCTGATTGATCGGCCACGAGGCGTAGCAAGTTCGGCAGGTTAGGTGGTCTGTGAGCGAAGTCGATTCGCCAATGATTCGATCGGAGCCCACGCTGACGTATTCGCCGTCGTCGTCAGTGACCGTGTCCGTTGCAAACGAAGTTGCTTCGTAGGCGTCCAGTGTGAACGTGTGAAGCTGGTGCGAGTGCCCCCGCGGGCACGTGAGCGGACTGTGGTGATCTGGGAACCAGCCCCCAAGATTCTCCCCCTCAAAGAGCATGGTCGAGACTGCCAGAAGCGCCGTTTCTGCGATTTGTCCCAGGAGTTCGGCGGGCATTGCAGCTTGGAGCAGTCGGACGTTGTTGTGATCCGCAATGAATTCCGGCGTGATCATTCCAGCGCGAGCGAGCTCTTGGTACAGGAGGAGCCCGGCCTCGGGGTCGCCCTCGGCCACCCGTCGCTCCAGTTCTCGTAAGCGTCGATCGCTCATAGAAGGCTCTCGTCCGGCTCAATGATCGGGATTCTCTGCCTCAGTTGCTCGCGATACCATTCGGGCAGACCGCGGAATGGGTTCATGGAGAAGGGCTTGACGTCGATCGCTTCGTAGTCGATCGCGGGGTTGTCTTTGCCGGGATCACCGAGGTCGGTCACGACCAGTTTCTTGTGGGCTGGCACGCGGTACTTCCGCTTGAGGTTGTGGCAGCGCTGCCCGACGTTCTCGAAGTGGACGTCGCCCAGCATGATCCGCTGGCGCTGATAGGCGTAGCGCAGCAGGTCGCCCACGTATTGGCCCGGGGTCTTGTTGAGCTTCTTGGTGAGCTTGTAGAACTCCTTCTCTGCTTCCTTGCGGCAGCGCGCGAGCTCCCCCGGCGTGCCTGAGGATCCAGAGAGCTCGGCGTCGATCGCTTCGTAGAGGCAGGCGCAGCATTCAGGGATCGCCTCAAGGGCGTCGTAGACCCGCTTGTATCCGCGCTTCGGCTTTCCACGCCGATCGCGGAAGTCCATGCTCACCGCTTCCCGCAGAATGAAGTAGATCGAGGAGTAGCCCTGGTCGTCGTCGTAGAAGTCCTCGGCCGACTGGCGGACCATGCGGAAGTACGCCATGCCGGGGTGGAGGCGCAGACTGGGCTTGCTGATCACCAGCGCGACGTGCGGCCCCTCCGTGTTGTCGATCGTTGCCTTGAGCACGAATTTGGGGTCCTTGGTCGGCCAGACCGTCCCCCAGTATCCGTATCCCAGCGGCTCGTCGATATCCCCCAGGAAGTTCTTCGACGTTCGACCTAGGGACTTTGCGCACAACTTCTCAAGCTTGGGCCAGTACGGCTCAACCCACTTGATCATTCGTTCGCTGCGGCGCTTGTGGCTCATGGGACCTCGCTACAACCAGTCTGGCAGAAAGCGAGGGCGCTGCCACCCGCCTGGGTTGTTGCGCAGCTTGGCCTGCTTGAGCAGGTTCCTTAGCGCTGTATCGCTGACGCCAATTTCCCTGGACGCGCTTGCGATCGAGGGGTGCCGGGACATGAGCTCCTTGAGTTCGCGTTTGGTGAATCGGTCTGCGAGCGCCTTCTTCTCGGGGATCTCTACACCCAGGCGCTGAGCCAGCGGTCGAATCGTGTCCTTTCGGACCTTGAGGATTCGGGCTGCGCCGACGATTCCGCCGCCCTCTTCAAGGGCCTCTCTCAGCTGATCGGCAAAGATCGGGTCTTCCCGCCGCTCAAGGAACACCGCTCCTTCGTAAGTCCTCGAGACCTCCTCGGCCTTGTCCACGGCGGACGCTGGGATCGTTTTGATCTCGCGGCCTCCGACCCCAAGCCACGACTTCATGGTCCCGTGTGACACGTCGAGCAACTTCGCCATTTGGCGAACGCTGAGGTCGAGGTATTCGCGTGTCGCTCGAAGAACAGGACGGGCCTCCTTAACGGGGACCCTCTCTTTCATTCGGACCTTTCCGATTCCCTTCTTTCCGGCCGATCGCGCTTCGGCGTTTTTTGCGCGCAGCCAATCTTCGATCTCTTCTATGTCCAGCCAGATCCGAATTTCGTTTTTCTTGGCGCTGTCGTCTCGGGTGTGAGGCGCTCCCCTTTGAACCCAGGAGAGCACGGTTCCCTTATTGGCGCCGGTCGCCTTGGCGACGTCGGCGATTGTGTCTTGACGGTCACTGCCCTTGAGCTTGTAGATTGGCCTCAAGTCGCGATACGCCTGACGCAGCCGCTCAGCCTCTTCAATTGCCGCGACGACCGCGGCCGAGACTTCCTCTAGGTTCACGCCGTAGAGGCCCCGAGGGTCTCGCATACCGAGCTCGTAAGCGAGATCTGGGTCGCCGGGGCGGAGGAACGACCGCACGCCCTTCTTGTAACGCTCGAACGCCCGTTCCTGCGAGGTCCTCGTTCCTTTAGACTTCCGCCTCTCCCCAGAAGACTCAGGCCTGTAAGCGTCGATCCAATCGTTCTTGGTGATATAGACCAAGCCATGACGGCGCCGATTGGCTGCCGCGTTGCGCGCGAGCTCCTCGAGCGTAATCAGATCGTTCATTCGCCGTCGAGCGGCTTGAACCTGCCAGGCCTGTTCGCGACTCACGCTACTTGCTCTTCGGCTTCCACTTGCCGCTCAGCACGTCAAGGATCCACTGCTTGGCCTTGTAGTAGCTGACCATTCGCTCTCCGCCGATCGTCTTGTAGTGGCGGCTCAGCGCGTAGGCCTCGGCTTCAGTGTCGCGCGGCGTCCAGCGACCTGCTTTCTGCAGCGTTGTGATCTCCAGGTAGCCTGCCGCTTGCTCTTCTGCCCACATGAAGTCGGCGTCGGTCAGGTAGCGAGCCGTCCAGACCCGCAGCGCAATCTCTCCAGGCAGTCCCTTGTAACGGAACTGGCGGCGCGCGTGCTCGCGCTCGTGACGCATGAGCGCCTCGCGATCGACGCTTCCGTAAGGATAGCGCTTGTTGAAGGCGGCAATGTCTTCGACGTAGAGCTTGCTGCCGTAGGTCGTGACGGTTCCTGCGCTGGTGAAGGGAGTCGGCGGGCGTTCGACCACTTGCGTGATCGGCCGCCATTCTTCCTCCAGGTCCATGCGGTGGCACCCGGAAAGAGCGAGCAGGAGAGCCAAGGCCGCAAGCGGCTTGGTGGAGATCGGGGATCGCTCGCGGTTCATTTGGCTCTCCTGCTCATGTTTCTACAGCCCGAATGAGCTCTTCATTTTCTCGAGCTTGTCGACCAGCGCCTTCGCGACGCGTTTGGCTTCGTAGTCGTCGTTGTCGGTCGTGGGCTGAATGTTGACCATGTTGAGACCGAGCTTGACGATCTTCCCGTCGATCTTGCTGAGCTTGTCCTTGTAGGGCTCGAGCTTCTTGACCGCAGGCTTGAGCAGCGGGTCGTCGGTCTGCAGGTCGTTCTTGAGGACTTCGAGAATGAGGGCCTCGGCCTTCGCCTTGATCAAGGTCTTGCGGTCGCTCACGCGTCGCTCCTAAAAGAGGTTGAGCAGCTTTCCGCCTACGAAGATAGCACCCCCGACCAAACCGACCTTCTTCGCTGTATCGAGCAGCGCCTTGTTCCTCTCGGACCGCTCCTTGGCCTCGCGCGCCTCGCGCTGCGCCTTGAGTTTTGCGAGCTCGGCTCGCTCCTTCGCGTCCTTTTGGGCCCGAACCCTTCGGATCACGGCGCGCAGCTGGGCGGCCTGGACCTGCTCCTGGAAGCGCCGCTCTTCGAATTCCTCGCGCTCTTGCTCCAGCTGAGCCTCGAGCGCGCGGACGTTGGCGAAGGGGTCTTCGCTGTCGGTGCTGCTGTCGTCGCTCGTAGCGATCCCTGCCTCCTCAGCCGCGGCCTGGCAGATCGTCTTCCCGAGCGGGGCGACGTCGTAGACCACCCAGCCGATACCGGGGCAGCAGGTCTTCTTCTCTCCCGCCGCGAGCTCTGGCTCAGGTCCGCAAACGTCTACGGATCCAAGGCTTCCCATGCCTAGGAGGCCAGCACGTCGCGCGCGCTGGCGCTTGAGGAGGGCGGACGTATTGAGCGTGAAGGGCATGTAGCTCATTAGGGCTCCCTTTCTTTGATCCTACCGAGAGAGCCCGGCCCTGCAGCTATTCGTCCTCGTCCCAGTCAGACCCGTTCCAGGGCAGGCAGCCGTCTTCGATCAGGCTGACAACGATCATGCAGAACAGCATGGGTAGAAACGCGACGACGGTGTAGAAGGCCAGCAGGGCGTTGATCCAGAACCCGCCCTCCTGGCCTCTCCAGTAGATCTCACGATAGACGTCGTGCATGGCGGACCCGGCCAGCCAGCAAACGAACCAGGCCGCTTCAACGAATCCGGTAAGGAGTGTTCGCAGCAGGTCCACCGGGCCTCCAGGGTGACGTCGGGTCGAACAGGATCCAATCGACAGCGGGTTTGGTCAGCGTGTAGAGGAAGTCTTCGTAGAACGGATCGTAGGGCCTGCGCCGGCTCGGGCCGATCATGAGCGCGTGGTCGAGCGCAAGCGGCAGTCGATCCGCAGGCCAGCCGTACGACCAGCCGAGGCAGTTCCCCTCATATTCGTTCGAGATTCCGGCGCCGATCGCGTAGAGGAGCTCGCGCATGGCTTCAAAAGCCGCGCCGCGGACAGGGTTGATATGAAGGGAGTGGAGCTCTCGGAGTTGCTGCTGCCAGCGACTTCTGCGCTGTTCTGCAAGTCCTGGCACATGCCTGTTGAAGTTTGTCCACCCCCAGAACACCTCGGAGCGCCTGGGCCATTCTTCGTCAACAACGGGAATGAGCTCGAGCAACTCCTCGACGCGATCGCAGATTTTCCCTGAGAGCTTGTAGTAATCAGGGTCGTCGTGGGGCGTGGCGAGAAGCTCTGCGTATTCTTCTCCGATCGTAGAGAGCTCGACTGGCAGGTAGCGGCGGATCGCGCGCGCCAGGCCGACGATCAGGTTGCGAGTGATTCGCCCGGACCCATGCATGCCGCCGAGGTCTTTGTTGTTGGTGAGGGTGCTCAGGAAGCTTCTCAGCGACTTGCCGCCCATGTTCAGACGCCAAGCACCGTAGGTCTGCGGTGTCTCTTCGGCGGCAGCAGGAAAGAGCAGCGCGTGCGCAGCTGCGTATCCCATGGGCGAGATCTCGCCAGCGCGCAGGAGGTTGAGTAGGTGTGCCTGCTCTTCTTCGATCGTCTCGAACGAGCGCTCGAGCTTTCGCGCTGGTTCGTCGGGGTTCGATCGCACGCGCGGTCCTGCGGTGCCGAGAATGTAGCGAGCGAGAAGCTGCCGCTGCGCCGCGCGGACGCGCTCCCTCAGGCCATGGTCGATTGTCTGGGCAGTGTCAATGTGGTAGGCCGCGCCCTGCTGGGATCTCATGGTGCGGAGCACAGCGGCGGGACTACCTTCTCGCTCGACCGCCTCCACGGCTTCGATAATGGTGTAGATCGCGAGTCGCCCTCGCAGGTCGTAACCCGGAAGCTGGGTCCATGAGCCCTGGAGTTCCTCAGCAGACGCCAGCAGTGCTTTTCTGAGGCATTCCAGCGACCCGTTCTCCGCGTATTCGCGCATGATCTTGATCGCCTTGAAGATCTTGTTCGCGAACGCCCCGACGTGATCCTCGAACATTTCCAGAGTGGACTCGGCGATATCGGCGACGTAGGAGGCTCTTTGCTGGGGCGCTAGCAGGTCCCCGACCGCACGCTGAATGTCGTAATCCCTAAAGAGGGCCGTCGCGAACGTGTTCGGTTCTTCGATCTCGGCCGCGGCGGGGTGGCCCAGCAAGGCTGCGACGCGCAAGCGGCGCTCGCTCAGGTCCCCGGCGCGCAAGCGAAGCAAGAGCGCCTCGGCCGAGTCGGGATCGAGTTCGCGCAGTCGCTCTCGAAGCCGCCGGTCCACAGCTAGACCTCAGGTTCGATCGTAGGCCAGACCTCGGACAACAAGCAGCGCGCGAGGTGACCGTCCGCCCAGGCGAGTTCTTCGTTGTAGGTGCCCCAGGCAGCCCGACGCGTTTCTTCGTTGACGTTGTTCTGATTGGCGCCGTGGCCCGGCCCTCCGTATTCAAGGTTCTCTTCGTCGAAGAAGCGCTGCCGGTAACAGCCCGCCATTTTCAGCGGCACGGCCTTGAGGTGTTCGTGAGGCTGGCGCCGGCAGCCGATCGAAACGTAGTAAGCGAGCTCGATCGCTTGGCTGTAGGCTGAGAGGTAAATCCGCGTCACCCTTCGATACTCTGCGCTCTCGCGGAGCTCCTCTCCCGCGACGTCGGGCGGAGTCAGGGTGGAGCCGTTGACCCATGCCCTTGCAGCTTCGATTGCTCTGTAGGCGAGCTCGGGCAGCCCTGCGATATGAAGGGAATCGCTTTCGACAGCGAACTCGTTGATCGAGCGCGTCGCACAATCGGCTGCGAAGAGGACGGCTTCCCGCTGACCGATCGCGGCCTTGTTGAGGATCTCGACGGCGAACGATCCGTCTGAGAACACAGGCTCCGGGGTCATGTCGGGCGGGGGAGGGAGAACCTGCTGGGCAATCGGGTCACCGAGATAGCTCGCTAGGGAGACGTTTTCAGGTGCCAGCTGACCAGCGCGAATGCGCGCGATCAGATTGGCGACTGGGTCGCCCCCGCGGCGAGATCGCCGAATGCCTTCGTCCGCGTTTCTTCGGTAGAGCTTCCGGCGCACGGCGGCTCCTAGATCATGGCAATCAGGAGCGGCAGTAGGGCCTTGGCAGCCTTGACGCCGATTTCCTTGAGGGTCTTCTTGAAGTCCTCGACCGCCTGGTCCAGTTGGCGCTTCTGTTCGTTTCCGCGCTCAGCGGTCGCGATCAGCTTGGCGGTGACCTCGTCCCAGGAGGACTCCTTGATCGAGATCAGCGCAGCCTGCTTGGCGGAGTCGTCATATCGACCCAGGGCCAGCAGCGAGAAAACTGAGCGCAGGCCGTGCGCGCCCAGGACGACAAAGGTTTCCCGGTTGGCCTCGAGGCTGTCGAGCGCGAACACAGCCTGTTCGCGCACTTCCTTGAGTTCGCCGTCTCCCGAGGGGACTAGATCGCGAGCCTCCTCGATTGCCTTGTCGAACCCAGATTCCACCCATTCCCGCTGGCGCTCAGCGTCCGAGGCGGACTCCAGTCCCTTTTTGATCAGGCTGTCGAGGAGGCTCATGCGATCTCTCCTAGAAGCCGGGCGGGTGGGCAATGTCGTGCAGCTTGTAGGGAGGCAGCACGAGGCTACCGCCCTTGGTCTTGCCGCCGAGGAGCTTGGCGGCGACGGCGGGGTTGCTCCGCGTCTTCCGCTTCTTGCTCGTCTTCTTCTTGGCCTTCTTGCGCGTCGTCTTCTTGCGGGCGGTCTTCTTCTTGGTCGTGCGCTTCTTGGTCGTGCGCTTCTTCTTGGCCTTCTTGCGCGTCGTCTTCTTCTTGGTCTTCTTCTTGGTCGTCCGCTTCTTGCGCGTCGTCTTCTTCTTGGTCTTCTTCTTGGTTGTGCGCTTCTTCTTGGCCTTCTTGCGCGTCGTCTTCTTGCGCGTCGTCTTCTTGCGCGTCGTCTTCTTGCGCGTCGTCTTCTTGCGGGCAGTCTTCTTGCGGGCAGTCTTCTTGGTGGTGCGCTTCTTGGTCGTGCGCTTCTTGGTGGTGCGCTTCTTGGTGGTGCGCTTCTTGGTCGTGCGCTTCTTACGGGCGGCCATGGCTACTTGTCCTCCAGGAGTTCGTCGTTTTCGTCGCCAGGAAGCTCGATCGGCTTCAGGTTGAGTTGCTTGGGGTCAGGGCCTTCGTCCAGCTGGAACTGGATCGAGTGCCAGGAGAATCGGTTGGCGTGCAGCGCGTTGAGCAGCTTCTGGGTCAGCGTCTTGACCCTGGGGGGCGTCGCGGCGAGGTCGGCGCTGGTGATTCCAGCAACGCCGCCGGCGCTTTCTCCGGCGACGACCTTCGAAGCGAGTTCGTGGTAACGCTCGCTTGCGGCGACGCCAACCGCGGTCGTGTCGATCACGGCCTCGGTCGCTACAGACCAGCACCCGCTGGTGAATGCCGTCAGCGCGATCAGCAACATGGTTCGTTGGAGCATGGTCTCTTCCCTTAGTTCAAAACTACCAGGCTTCTTGAGCCCTGCAGATTTTAGCGCCGGTCGCTGTTCCACAAACGGCACCAGCCCTTTTTGTCGATCGTTCCGCCGACCTGGGAGCAGACGACGTCGCCCTCCGAAAGGTTCTGGTAGCTGCTCGAGCAGTTGCTGCACTGCTGGGTCCCGACGGGCTTCGGCTGGTACGCTGCGTCCTCTTTGCTCATTTTCAGCGGGGCAGTCCCGGTGCCGAGCATGCTGTAGAGCAGGGGAACTTGGGATCGATCGGCTAGGGGGAGTCGGCGAAAGATTCCTGTGTAGGCCTTGACCATGGACGGCCCAAGTTGCGAGAGGTGGACCCCTTCGTGGAGGAGCTCAGCGGCAAGTTGCTCGAATTCGAGGGCGGCGAATTCGTCTGCCTTGACCCCGGCTCTGGGGTAGGTGTAGCGCTCTCCGCTCTCTTCGCTTTCGCTCAATCCTTGATCTTCCTTAGGCGCTTCAGGAGCTCTTCGTCGTCGAGGCCTTCTTCGTCGAGGCAGTCGTCGCTGTCGAGGATCGATTGCTCCGACATTGCCCGAAAAGCCATGCGCGTCTTCTTGGGAAGGGAGATCTTACTCGAGGGGGGCTTCTTCTTCACAGGAGCGGAAGAAGGCGGAGGCGGCGGCGGGGGGCAGACTGCACCGGCTCCATTGACTCCATTGACGCCCTTCCTCAGATATCGACGGGTCTCTGAGCGTTGCGCCTTGGCGTGAATCTTGGGAAGGGCTTCGTCGATCTTCGCCAAGATCTCGTCCAGGGTCTCTTTGTTCTGCATTACTCGTCTCCGTCGAGTTCTTCTTCGATCTCTGGAGGCTCGAGGCCAGCCAGGGCCTCGACGGATCGTTGCACGCGGACGGCAAGTCGCAACATGCGCTCTTGCAGTTGATCCGTGCGCTCCTGCGATTCTGTGCGAATCGTGAGGACTTCGTCCTTGAGCGCGTTGATTTGATCCTGGAGTTGCTGCTCTCGAGAGAGGCCCTCGAGCCTCTCCATGAACTGCGTCCGCTCGGTTTCCCGGGCCTGCCAGAGTTTCCAGGAAATGGTCGCCAAGACGATCGCAACAGGACCCGACCCTGCGAGGACCTCAACGGCGCGACTAAGGAGTGTGGCTTCCACGTTGGCCTCGCTCTCTGCTTTCTCTTTCAAGCGTACGGGGTTTTCCGCCCCCTGCAATCTGCCCAAAGGGCAGTGTTCGATATTGGAGGTGAGGGGGAGATAAGGGGGAGCGCGCGGCGCGCTGCTGCGTAGGCGCGCGCGTCTACTTGCACACGAGAAGAATATTTTTTGAAAGTGTTGGTCACGCTGACTTCACGCAGTTGCAAGTGCATGAGAGTGTGGAAAAAACTGATCGAGAGGCCTGGACCCTATAGGTGGGTCACCTCAACAAAACGAGGTTAGCAGGAAGGCGTTTTTCCGATTTCCGGGCCTGCGAATTCATGGCGAAGTCAGAAGATATTACGGAGGCCCCGAAGATCCCCAAGAAGGGCGAGAAGGGCGTGACCGATCGGTTCGTGGCCTGCAACGCCGCGCCGTGGAGTCACCCGGAAGAGCCTTCAGCGTGCCGTGTCCGCTGGTCATGGAACAAGAAGCTCCACTTTTTCGCGACTTGCCCTGTCTGCCGAGCTCGGACCTTCCTGAACGACTGGCGCGTCGAGGACGGCTACAACGTAGTCGAGGCGGAGTCCCAGGGCTTGAAGCCTTACGGGCTCAAGCGTGGCGAAAAGGAGATCCTCCTCCGAGAGCTTGGGCTCCGTCCTGCCACGCCGACTCAATATCCGATTCCGCCGCCGCCCCGCCTTCCGCCACCGATCTACCGAGGACTTCCTCAGCCGCCCCGTATGCGCCTGATCAAGAAGTCGAGCAAGAAGTCAAAGAAGAAGTAGCGAGCGACTCGCCAGAGGAGAGACATGAGCGACGTTGATCACGAAGACGATCACGAAGACGATCACGACGATTCGCCGCCGGTGTTCGAGGACGATCACGAAGACGAGGCGCCGCCTCCGCCGCGCCAGGAGTCGCGTCCTCGGCGTCGCAGCGGCGGTTCCCGTCAGCAGCGCCCTCGCCGGAACCGCGATCGTCCTTACGACGACGGTTACAGCCAGGAGCCCAACTACTTCAACCGCGGTTTCGATCCCCGTCGGCGCGGGCCCCGTCCGCTGGATCTTGCGCAAGAGCGCGACGAGGCCTTTTTGCGCGTGAAGCGCGTCAAGGTCAGCAAGGGCTGCGACGAGGACGAGGTCGGAATCGGTCACGCCGGCATGGTCGCCGACGAGCTCGGCTTCGAGGAGGAGATCTCCAAGAGGTTCGGCGGAGGCGTCTACGAGGTCACCGGTCTCTACGACGGACGGCTGAAGGCGACCAAGGTCACGATCGCTGGCAAGAGCAAGCCGATCGGAAATACCGAGAAGGAAGAGGACGAAGACGAGGAAGAGGAGGAGCTCACGGATCTCTCCGCGATCTCTTCGTTCCGCCGTCGGCGGCGTTCATACGACGACGAGGACTACGACCTCGGAGGGTCCATGCGAGGAGGCTACGACGACTACCCCAGCCGGCGCCGGCGCTACGGAGGCGGTTACCGGAGTCGCTACGGTCGAGGCGGCTATGAGGGGGGATACGGAGACGGGCCCTACGGCGGAGGCTCCGGATACGGTGGCTACGGGGGGCCCGGCGGCCCCGGCGGCTACGGACGCGATCCCTACGGCGGGGGCGGTTATGGCGGAGGGGGCTATGGAGGCCCTGGCGGCTACGGGCCTCATGCTCCCGCCCCTGGCCCGCACCAGTTCCAGCCGAATCCCGGTCTGCCTGGTCCTGCCGGTCAGTTCGGCCAGAACCCCTACACGTCGCCTCAACAGCCTGGCCAGCAGGGCGTCTACGTCAAGAACGACGACAGCAAGAACGAGGAGCTTGAGGCCCTGCGCGAGGAACTCGAGGCCATGCGTGAGAAGGCGCAGGAGGTCGCTGATCGCGCTGCTGAGGAGCGCGAGAACCGGCGGCTTGAGGAAATGCGCCACCAGCACGCCGAGCGCGAGCAGGAGCTCAAGCGCCTGATCGACTCCATGAAGGGCGACAGCGAGCGCCAAATGGAACTCCTGCGCCAGCAGGCTGAGAAGCAGGTAGAGGAACTCCGCCGGCACATGGAGCAGCGCGAACGCGACGCCAAGGAGCAGCAGGCCAAGCTCGAGCAGGCCCTGCGCGAGAGTAGCCGCGATCACCAGAACACGATCGCGCAAATGCAGACACAGTTCCAGTCCGCGCTCGCTCAGGCCCAGGCCGCTGAGGGCAAGGGCGGCACCGCGATCGAGAAAATGCTCGAAATGCAAATGATCCAAATGCAGCAGGGTCAGCAGCGTTTGGAGCAGGAGCGGCTCGATCGCGAAATGCGCTGGCGTGAGGAGCGCGAGCTCAAGCGCGCCGAGGCGGACAAGCGCGAGGTTGAGTACCGGCGCGACAAGGACCGCCAGGAAGAAGTGCGCCGGGAGGACCGCGAGCGCGAGGAGGCCCGTCGGCGCGAGAGCGAGCGCCACTACCAGCAAATGCTGGAAATGGGCATGCAGCAGCGCCAGACGCCCGAGCAAATGCTCGCCATGCTCAAGACCATGGTCGACCTCACTCCCCGCGAGAACGCGACCGAGAAGGTCATGGAGCTCGCCCAGGCTGCTATGGCCATGCGCGAACTCCTCGGCGGGAACGAGCAGTCCGAGAACAAGTGGGCCGATATCGTCGAGCGCGGCGGCAAGGCTCTCGTCAGCGCGGTCGGCAACCTTCAGGCCAATCGGGCTCAGGCTCAGCAGCAGCAACAGCAGGCGCTCGTGGCTCAGCAGCAGGCTATGCAGGCCCTGCCGGGCCCGCAGCAGCAGGCTCAGCGACAACTGGCCATGCAGCAGGCGATCGCTGCTCAGCGACAGCAGCAGGCCATGCAGGCTCAGCAGGCCCACGCTCAACAGAACGCTGCTCCCGAGCAGCGCGAGCCGCAGCCGGAGCACTGGGGTCGGGTTCTGGGCTTCACGGTCGATTCGTTCAACTCGGGGAACGACCCCGACTCGACGGCGACTCACTTGCACACCATGGTCACCGTGGGCATGCAGGTGCCTCAGATCATGGAGAAGCTCGAGGAGACGTCCCCCGACGAACTCCGTTTCCAGCTGGGCTTCCTCCAGCTTTCCCCGGAAATGCAGTCGAGTCCCTTCCTGGCCAAGGTCAACCAGTTGGTCGCGGTCATGGACACCCCGGAAGGTAAGGCGTGGGTCACCGCGCTGCTCGAGTCGATCTGCGAAATCCAGAGCGAGATTCGCGAGGCGCGTTACGGAGCCGAGCAGGCGCAGGCCCAGGCGCAGACTCAGCCTGTTCACCACGCCCAGTCGCACCAGGGCCCTCGGGCCCAGAGCTCTCAGGTTCAGCAGGCCCAGGTTCAGCAGCCTCAGATCGAGCGCCCGCCCCACCCGCCGGCCGGCGGAACGTCGGCGCAGTTCGCAGCCAACAGCAACGGCGCGGACCTCGAAGACGAGGAGGACTTCTCCAGTCCGCAGGAGGGCGGGAGCTCCGAGGCGTTCGCGGCCCAGTCTCGCGGGCCGGCGGGCGAACCGCCCCGCGGTGAGTGGAACGAGTAGAACAACAACTCCTGTTGCAGAGGGGTGCGGGCTCGGGGGAACTCGGGCCCGCGCCTTTTTGAGCAGGGGCGCAGCCGCGGGTTAGTCTGAAGTGAGGAGTTCCGTCATGTCGTATTTGCAAATGTCCGGCCTCTTCGACAACGCCGACTGGGCCAAGGCCGCCGGTAGCACGACCGACGTTTTCGGCTTGCGCGCCAAGGAGGCCCGCAAGGCTGCCGAGGAGCAGCAAGAGCACGAGCGCATGCTGCAGGCTCAGACTTTTGAGCAGCGGCGTCTTGTGAGTCAGGACGAGCGAGAGGCCGCCGCGGTCGATCGCATGCGGGACCGGGTCCGTCTCAAGGTCCAGGAGATCGAGCAGGTCGCACTCTCTGCTGCCCAGGCAATGGAGAAGGCCCGGAAGTTGATCGAGCTCCCCCAGCTGGCTGGCGACCCAGTCCTCGAGGAAGTGGAGAGCGAGATCGGCTCGCTCGAAGTGGCTGTTGTCCAGATCCAGGCCGGGACCGTGGTTGACACGGCGACGTTCGACACCAAGCGCCTCGCCGTTGCCTACAGCGACGCCCAGGCGGGCCTGATTGCCATGCGCTCGATTCTCTCCAGGGCTCTGGGCGTCGTCGAAAAGTTGGAAGGGCGCCTGAACGAGCTCAAGGCAGAGCGCCGTCGCCTGCAGGAGCTCGAGCGTCAGCGGCAAGCCCAGCTGGCCCAGGAGAAGGCGCGCCAGCGGGCGGCTGAAGCAGCGGCGCGCGAGCGCGAGCAGAAGGCTCGGCAAGAGGCTGAGCGCCAGGCGCGTCTTGAGAGGATTCAGGCGATCCGTCGCCTGGACGATCAAATCGCCCGCGAGCGCGCTGCGATCCGTCGCCTCAAGACGGAAGTCGTGGAGATTCGTGCGCGGGCTGCGGAGCGCGCTGCCCTGGCAAGGAGTTAGTTATGGCGAAGGACGACGTCAACGATCCGGGCCAGAAGTTCCTGCGCGACTTCTTGAGCCAACTCATGGCGCTGCAGCGAACGAATCAAGAGCTCGTCCAGGTCATGCTGAAGACGTATCAGCAGCAGCAGCAGATCCTGACCCAGCAGGCGAGCCTCACCCAGCAGATCGGGAATATGACGGCTCACCTGGACGGCCTGAGCCAGCGCGCGGACTACCTCTACGAGCGCATGGGCGAGCTCGGCTCGATCTTGATCGACGAGCAGCAGCCCCAGAGCCAGACGTATTACCCGACCCAGCCGACGCACTACGCTCCGAACCCGATCGAGCAGATCGGCGGCGCTGTCGCGAACACGCTTTTCGGTGCCGGGGCGACGCAGCGACGCAGTGGCAGGCGCCGGAGGCGCTGATAGGCTGAAAGCAAGTCTCGACTTGCGCACTTTTTAGTGCAAAGCCTGCGGAGCCTTTTGTGCTGCTGCCAATCCGTCAAATCAACGTGACGCCCGAGGGGATTCCGATCCTCGCCGGCAGCGCCTCGCCTGAGACAAAGCGTCCCCCGGCTGCGATCCGCCGAATCCGTTCCGCGGTCCCAGCCAACCCTACTATTGCGCCCATGCGCCCGACGCCCCCGATCGTGTCCATGCACGGCGCAGGCGCTCCCTACGGAAAAACGTGGGGCCCTCCTGTCAAATACGTGCGGATCCCTGGCGGAGAGCAAGGGACCGTTGCCACGCTCAAGGTCATGAAGCAGGTCGTGCTCGGGCCCTGGGGGCACAGGAACCCCGAGGTCGTCGAACTCGCGCGTATGATCACGGACGGAGCCAGCCCCGGACCTGAGAAGAACTACCGCGAAATGGCGGGCCGGATCCTCGAGTTCATGAAGACGCACGTCGACTACCGACTCGACCCGTCCGGCCTCGAGTACGTTCCGACGCCTTGGTACACCTTGCTCGTCTCGGGCAAGGAAGACTGCGACGGCCACAGCGTTGCGACAGCCGCCCTGGCCATGGCGCTGGGCATGAAGGCCGCCTTCCGTACCGTCAAGGGCGACCCGAATCGAAAAGATCAGTGGAGCCACGTTTACCCCGTAATCGGGTTCGTCGAACGCGGCAAGACTGTCTGGCTGACTGCGGACAGCACGCAGGCAGAAAGCTACCTGGGGTGGGATCCCCCGCAAGAAAAGCTCTTCGGAATGAAGACGTGGGTGATCACGCCCAGTATGGAGGACCGAGAATGGGAGGCCTGATTTTGGGTGGGCGCGGAAGTCGCCCCCCGCGGAAGCCGGCGCGCGTTCGTCGCGCTGGACTGGGCGGCCTCGGAGCCGGCCCCTGGGACAACTTCAACGCCGCTCAGTTCACCGAGCGCTGCAATCCTGGACTCAAGAGTCAGGCGGGCGGCAACGCTCAGCAGATCATGGCCGCGTTCAGCGCTGCAGACGCTGCTCTGACCCGAGCCGAGCGCGACCTCACGCTCGCCAGCGATCGCCTCTCGACGGTCGGCTTCGATCCCGTCGCTGACTTCGAGGCGGCGCAGCTGGAAGACGACCTCGGCTTCGCGATCGATCAGGTCAGCGATCTTCGCCGTGACCTGGGCGCGACGTTCGACGACTTCAGCAACAGCATGCGTTCTGCGTTTGACAGCAACTTCTGCCCGCTCGTCCCTGGCGCCGGGATCGCGCAGGCGGACCAGTTCCTGCCCGCGATCAAGCGAATCCAGGCCGCGGCCTCCGCTTTGACGGGTGACCTCAAGGCGCGCGTCGCTTCGACGGAGCGCGCGATCGTCGCTCGAATCGATCGCGAGAACCGCGAGCGTGCCGCGGCTGAGGCGGCCCAGCTTGCTGCTGAGCAACGGGCAATCCGCGAGGCTGAGGAGGCCCGCCGGCTTGCCGAGCTCGAGGCCGAGCGTGAGCGCCTGCGCCTGGAGGCGGAGGAGCGCGAGCGTCAGCGCGAGTACGATCTTCAGCAACAGGCCCTCGAAGAGCAGCGACTTCGCGAGCAGCGCGAGGCCGAGGCGATCGCGCGTGAAGAGCAGTATCGGCGCGAGGTCGAGGAGCGGAGGCTTGAGGCCGAGGAGCGTGCTCGGCAAATGGAGCTCGACCGAATCCGCATGGCGGAGGAGGCCGAGGAGCGCCGGCGTCAGCTGGAACTCGAGGCCGAGCAGCGCCGCGAGGCCATGGAGCAGGAGCGCATTCTCCGAGAGGAGCAGCGTCGACTGCGCGCTGAGGAGCGCGAGGCCGAGCTCGAGCGCCTGACGCTCATGCAGGAACTCGCCGCCAGCGGACTCCCCCTTCCCGTTGCCACTCCGGCGACCGGGCCGGCGACGTCGTTCGCCTACCCCGGCGCGGCCGCGGCGCAGCTTCCCGCTTCGATCTATGGCCAGCAGCTTCCTGCTGGTTTCACCACTCCGCCCGGGTTCCAGTCCCCGGCGCTCTCCCCTGGCGCCCCGCAGATCACGGCGTATCCCGGTGCGCCCGGCGCCGCTCCGGTTCAGCAGCAGATTCAGCCGTTCCAGCAGAGCGCTCCGCTGCCGTTTCAGCAGAGCGCCCCGCTGCAGCCTGCGCCCACGGCCCCGCCGCCGGCGCCTGGGTTCCAGTGGGCGTCGTTCGATCCGGCAGGCGAGCTCTTCGGTATGGGGCCGATCGCCACTTCGGCCAAGCTGCGCGGAGGCATGATCGAGGAGGGCTTCAAGGTCTACGGACCGAATGCTCAGGGCGACTACACCTTCTTCAACCCCGACGGCCAGCGGATCTCCGTCAAGACCATGGCGGGCCGGACGACCAACCTCGTCACTGAGGACGAGGTCATGGCCGGTCCGATCATGCACGAAGTGGACGGTCAGCAGCGCGTGATCTACAGCCCGCCCGCCGAGGGTGGCTCGAGCGACGATAGCGCTGCGATCGCTTCGGCGATCGCCCAGATCGTTTCGGCGGGCGCTCAGGCGACCGGGAACGTGCTGGTCGCGCGTGAGCAGCGCAAGGCCGCGGAAAGGTCTTCCGACGGGTTCCAGATTCCTGGCTACCCCTCGCTCACGATCCGTCAGGAGGGCCCGCAGGGCCTGAACCCCCTGGTCGTCATTGGCGGCCTGGCGGTCGCTGCCTTGGGAACGTTCGCGGTGATCAAGGTCGCCACGCGCGGCAAGGACGAGGAGTAGCGACGTGTCCGGGTTGACCTTGGGGCTCGGTGACGATCTGGACGACGTGCGCGCCCAGGTCGCTGCTCAGCAGGCTGAGAAGGCTGCTGAGGAGAAGGCTCGTCAAGAAGCGAGTCGGCCCCAGGTCACCCAGGTCACCAACGAGACCTACCACATTCGCCCCTACCAGTGGGTCCCTCGGCTGACTCAGCGGCGCAGTCTGCTGAACGAACCTGAGGCGCCCGCGCCCCTTCAACTGCCCGGCATTGTTCGCGAGGGGACCAATTGGCCCCTCGTGATCGGTGGCTCGCTGGCTGCAATCGCATTCATTGCTCTCGTTCTGAAGAGATAGCGTGGACTCTGCAACGAACAATCCGCTGCTCTTCGGCGCAGGCGCTGCAGCGCTGACCTACGGTCTCCGCTCGGCGTCCTCGGACAAGGACCGTGAACGTCTTCCGACGCCACTCGCGGCGTTCATTGGCATGACGGCCCTGGTCGCGTTGCTTCAAGGGCTCGGGTCATTCTTGAGCGGAATGCGCGCGATCGATCAGCCTTCCCTCCCCTTTCCTCGTTAGGAGTTCGCGTGGCTTTGCAAATGCACCAACTCCACGGCTTGGGGAATGCGGCGACGGTGATCGCCTCGGTCGTCGGGCCCGCGGCTCAGGCGGGCGCGGATATCTTCCGCACCACGCAGGAGAAGAAGATCGCCGAGAAGGAGCTCAAGCAGCGGCGCGCTGAGTCCGCGACCTACGCTGAACTCTCGAGGGAGGCGCTTGAGGCGAGCGAGCGTCAGCAGGTCCTCGCGCAAGCCCTGGCGCTGCGCCAGGCCCAAGCGCGGCGAGCTCAGACCCAAACCTACATGCCCTACTACCTGGGCCTTGGCGCGCTGGCGTTGCTTGCGGTCGCCGCGGCCGCGGCAGCGAGGAAATAGATATGGCCAAGCGGCACCCCAGCGCGAACAAGGTTATCAGAGCTCTAGAAGGTTTGAATGTCGCCGCGCTCCTGCTTGACGAGAAGATCGACGACCTCCTCTATTACTTGGAGGTCGACGAGGACGACACGGAGTGGCCTGACGTCAATGCCGCCGCGCTCCTCCTCGACGAGGCGGGAGGACCCAAGCGATCTGCGGTCATGGGCAAGATCAAGAAGATCGAGCAGGCCCAGCAAGAACTCTGCAAGGCACTCGCGGCCGCCATGCCCACGACCAAGGCTCGTCAGATTCTGAGTCGAAAGCGGTAGAGCTATGCCCGTCAACCCTTCCTGGCTTCAGTCCGTGCGCGAGAAGAACCGCGCCAAGTTCGGCATGGCCGGCATGAGTGGAGGTATGTCCGGGCTCGGAGATCACAGCGCGCAGGCGCTGGTTGACGCGCTGAACGCGAGTCGCGACCAGCGCTCGGTGGCGCTCAAGAAGGCGGAGCCTCAGAAGGAATACGAGCAGGGCTCGGTGGAGTCGATCCTTCAGTCTCTGCCCGAACTCCAGGTTCAGCCGACGCCGGAGATTCCTCGCGGCGTCTTGTATGTGGGCGGAGCGATCGCGGTCGGCCTGACGCTCTTGATCGGGATCTCGCTGTTCCGAGGAGGTTCAGAATGATCGGCCTGGGACAGTTCGACGAAGCCGCGCTCATGTCCAAGCAGCGCGAGCTCCAGAAGTTGCGCGCTGAGCGCGAGGCGCTGGAGGACGAAGTCGACGCGCTCCGAGTTGAGCTCTCGAAGCCGGCGCCTCGCCCGGAACTGGTTCGCCAGGCCTCTCCGGACGCGGCTCGGATCCCCGTGGTTCAGCAGGAGCGCGTGCCGCAGCAGCGCGGTCCGATCGTGGTCCCGCAGGCCCCTACTTCCCAGTTCGGCTTGATTGCTGCTGGCGTGGCGGCGCTCGGCGCCTTCCTCTACTTTCGCAGTCGAAAGTAGTTGGTGGCAGGGCCAGCAGACTTGCCTACGATCGAGCTAGGGAGTCTGTGTGAGCTACCTGACCATGAGCGACCTCGGCGCGCTGGGTCAGCAGCGGAGTGCTGCTGAACAGGCGAAGAGTGTCTGCGCACAGTTCAAACAGCGCGCGACCGACGAATCGCTGACTGAAAAGAAGCGACTGGCGGCCGAGCGTGGGTACTTGGCCTGCAAGAAGTCGTTCTTGAACAAGAAGAACTCGAGTCAGGCGGTTTCTGCCGGAAGGCTCCAAGAGGACATTTTCGAGACCGGACTCCTCCCCAGCGAGGAGCGCGCGATCGAGCGGAGGGCGAAGGGCGGCACGATCGACGTCGTCCCGCCGCCCGACTGGACGGTTCGCTCCGAAGGCAGCACCGCCGACGCCCTGGAGGACATTCGCCGCCAGGTCGAACTCCAGCGACTCGAAGAAGAGCGGGAGCGAATGCGGCGTGAACTTGAGACCCTGCGAACACGGCCCTCGGGCACTGGTCTTGCCGTTGGAGCCGGAGCGGCCCTGGTTGTGGGCACTCTGGGCGTGATCGCGTTGTTGTTGCGGAGGGGTGCATGAGCGGACTCGAACTGGGAATGGGCGACTACATGCAGGTCGGCCCGGCGGCTCGCTTCGTGGGGCCGAACGCCGCTCAGGTGATCATGCGCGGGCCGCACGGAATGCGTCTCGCTGCTGACCCGGTCAAGACCCGCGAGGGTCGCGTACGCGGGTCCGGCTTCCGCTTCTGGGCCGAGCAGGAGCTTCCCTTCCTGGAGAAGCACCAGTCCTGGAACCCCGGGGCTCGGGTCGTGGGGCTCATGGGGCTCTCTGGGTTGGGCCTGATCAAGGGGCCCGGCTATCGCTACACCGACAGCAACGACTGGAAGAAAAAGACCAATGAGGCGATCGGCCTCCTCGCCCGTCTCACCTACGAGCCGAATTCCGGACGCGTGCCCATTTCTAGCGCCGTTCTCAGCGGCCTGAATGTCCAGATCTCAGCAATCGACAGGGTCCTCAAAAAGGACGAGTCGAACACTCGGATCTCGGAGGCGGAGATCGGTCAAGCAGACCGGGCGCGCCAAAACGCGATCAACATTCTCAACAAGTATCGAAGCGATACCCGCAGCTTCACTGGCCCGGTCAGCGACTCGATCAATGCTGTGATCGGTCATTTCAACAACGTCGCCAACTACCTCCTTGACGTTCAACACGCGCGGCGATACGACCGCAAGGACGAGTTCTCCGATCTCCGGGCTCAAGCCGCCATGCGAGACCGGGAGCAGAGTTCTCAACCGCAGGTCGATCGCGACACTCGCGAGACCAGTCTCGACAGCATTCGCGCTCAAGTTGCCATGCGGGAGGCCGAGCGCAAGGGGTCGAGCTCGAGCTCTACGAACCGAAGCCAGCCCGCCAAGGCGACCGATCCCTGGTGGCGCTCGAGCGCCAAGGAAAAGGCGCGCGAAGGAGGCCGCACGACGCTCGGCACCGACGAGCTCAAGATCTCACTCAACACGGGCGGGTCGGGTAGCGGCCTCAGCACGCCGGTCATGGTCGGCGTCGCGGTCGTCGGCACGCTCGGCGCCCTGGCGGCGCTCAAGGTCCTGATCGGAGTTCGTTCGTGAGTGGGCTCCTTATGAACCAACTCGGACTTCTGCCTTCCGGCTGGAAGTGTCCTTACTCGACTCGCTCCGAGCTCGAGCGCGAGATTAGCGCGCTCGAGGTCCGCGCCTCGAACATGGATCCCGAGGACGTCCGCGCTCGCACGGAAGAACTCCGCGAGTGCCACATGCAAATGAGCGGTCAGGCGACCTATCGCTCGCACAAGGAGCGCCTCGACCTCCTGCAGCGCGCTTCCATGATCGCCCGCGGCAAGAAGTTGGCGAACGTCGATTCGACCGGACGGTTCCACCCGGATCCCCGCACGAGCGTGGTCGACCACCTCCCTACTGCAATCGAAGAGCGGGCTGAAGAGTTGCTCGAGGCGGGCGAGCGGGCCTTCGAGGCGATCACCCCCACCACGACCACCAAGATCCTGATCGGCGTCGGCCTCGGCGTGGCCGGTCTCTACTTTCTCAACAGCATTCTCAAGACCCTGAAGGGCTAGAGCCATGCCTCCACCGATCATTCCTTTCCAACCTCAGGGCGCTGGCTGGGGTCCCCGGACTCCGCAGCACTCTCTCTACCCCAGCTTTACCCCCAACTGGAGCCCTGCTCCGGAGATCCCTGGCACGACGGAGCCCGGCGGGGGAATGGTCTCGTTTACGTCACAAGGAGTAGCCGGTATGAACGGCATGGGCGACATGTTCACCTACCCCCAGGGCACCAACCCGCAGGAGTTCTACGCGAACTCGATCCCCAAGTCCCCGATTCCGATTCCGCAGCAACAGGCTCCCTTCGAACCTCCGCACGCGGCGCGGGTCACCGAAGGAGCCATGGCCTGGGAAATGTCCACGGCTCCCTTCGACCTGGCCCCTCCCGCTCCTGCGCTCGCCCCTTCGGCGGCACCCGCCAAGATCGCCGAGGTTCACGCCATGGGCCGGGCCGCGAGTGAGGCCAAGGCGCTCGAGGCCGCCCAGGCCGCCAAGGTCGCTGCCGACAACGCGGTGCGCGCGGCCCGGGTCGGAGCACCTCAGGTCGCCAACACCAACGCCGCGACGGCTGAGGCCGCGGCCAACGTGGCTGCCGCCTCTGCCAAGACCCCCCAGGGCCAGAAGCTCGCCGCTACGGCTCAGGGTCATGCGACGAAGGCCAAGGCCGCGGCTCGGATCGCTGCCAACGGCGGGAGCAACGGCATGAGCGATTTCCTGGAGCTCAGCGGCATGCACGGCATGGGTGCCGGCATGAACTGGATCCAGAGCAACAAGTGGTGGCTCCTCGGCGCCGGCGCTGTGGCCCTCGGTCTCTACATGACCAAGGGCAAGTATTGGGGCAAGTAAGCCATGCAGCACTGGAAGGAACCCGCTCCGCTGGGCGAGGCACAGCGGATCGGATACACAAAGAACTCGGTCATGGCCATGCCCGCGGCCTCGGCGTCTCGCTCGCCGAGCATGTCGGCTTACATGGCCCCGATCGATCTCCCGCCGGTCGTCAACAGCCCTGGCCCCACTTCGGGCGGAGGTCTCGCTGGCCGCGTGGGTGACTTCGCGACCTCAGCGGGCGGATCGACCGTGACCCTCCTGCTCGGCCTGGCGGTCGGCTACTACCTCGGCAAGAACTACGAACTGTTCGCGGCTCGGCCTGCGGCAGAAGAGTTGTAGTCCATGGATCGACAGCAACCCTACACCCCGTGGGTCGAAGCGCCTACGGGCTTGACGGTTCCGCCTCGGCAGCTGCCGGCGGCGCACGTCAACCAGTTGAGCAATCCGCGCCTGCTCGAGCAGCAGCGCGGCATGGCCCAATTGGCGGTAGGTGCTGCTGGATTCCTCCTCGCCGGCTACCACGGCTACCGGCGGAACGACTCCTACCTCTGGGGCCTGCTGTGGGGTCTCGGCGGATTCACTTGTCCTGTGGTGACGATTCCGATCGCCATTTCGCAGGGTTATGCCAACCCACTCAAGGGGTAGTCATGCTCAGCTTCAACGAGCTCCAGGGCTTTGCCCAGGCCCACTCTGGTGACTACCGGTTCGGGCTTGACGGCCGGAAGAAGGCGTGCTGCAGCAGCTGCGCGCACAACGGTCCGTGTGAAGGCGACAGCCACCAGCACGGGCTCGGGCGTCCGATCGATATCAACGACTGGAAGAAGTGGATTCGTCACGAAGAAGCCGACACCATGCCGCCTGGGTTCCCTCCCCCCGCCCGTAGCTTCAGCCCGGCCTTCTCGGGACTCCGTGGCGCTACGGTCCTTACAGGCGAAGGGGATATGGACGATCCTCTGGACGCGCCACCGCTCGGGTACAAGTACGTCCAGACCACCAAGCCAAACACGACGGTCATGGCGAAGCCCATGGGCGTTGTTCCGAAGCAGAGGCGGCGCGACGTCACGCGCATGATCGAGGAGCTCGAGTTCCTCGCGGCGACCCCCGGCGTCCACCCTCGCGCCCTCGCTTCCAAGATCTGGCAGGCGCGCAAGGCGCTCATGGAGAGCCAGGACTGGAGCTACGCCAGCTACAGCAATCCGCGCATGCGCTACGACAGCAAGCGCGATCTGGAGGCGCGCCTTGCCTCGGTCGAGCGAGTCCTGGGTGTGGGCGACGTCAGCCCCAAGACCTTCGCGTTCTTCTACGGCATGGGCGGTCTGGGCAGGTGGCAGGGCCAGCAGGATCCGATCAAGAAGCTCGCGCAGTGCATTCAGGGGGCGATCTGCTTCCCGAAGGGCTACTGCTGCCCGTCTGGGACGCACTTCGACGAGCCCTACTACGACGACCCGCTCTACTTCGATCAGGGCTATCCCGAATACCCTGAGTACGGATACCCGGAGACCGGCGATCCTCGCCTTCCGCCGCCCATGGGCGACCCGCGTCAACCCCCTCCCTTCTTCGAGGAGACGTGGGGCGAGCCGCGTCGTCCGGGTGAGACCTATATCCCCGGACCCAAGTTGACCGAGCGCGGCCCCGTTACCTCGATCCCGGGCGCTCCGATCACGAGCATTCCTGGCGGATCGATCGGACCCGCCGGCGCCATTTCCACCGGCGGTGGAAAGATCGGACCTGCGAACGCTGGCCTGATCGCTGCGGGCGGGGTCGCTTCCGGTGCCGCGGCATCCATGCCCAACTCGGGCGCCGGTCCTGGCTCGATCCTTCCTGGCGGAACGAAGACTTCGACTTCGACGGGCGGATCGCTTTCGGTGGACGAGGCGGTCAAGGCAGTCTCCATGCCGAATCAAAAGAAGTCCGTTCAGCTGCTCAAGCCAGGCACGGGAATCCTTTCGCGCCCGTATGTCGGCGCGCCCGAGCTCGTGCAGACGGGCCCTTCGGCTCAGGACTTTCAAGAAGCAGAGCGTCAGCGCCGCGCCGCTCGTCCCGGTTGGGGCGGAGGCGACGGCGGCGGAAGCATGGTCTCCCTGGGAGGCCTCTCTGCCCTGCAGCACAGCATGAACGCGGCCCGCATTGCGGCTCGCCGCCGGCGGAGGTGAGAAGAGATATGAAGCGACGCATTCGTAAGAACCCTTGGTTCAGCCCTCCGGCCATGCAGTACGTGGCGCGGTTTACTCCGCCCCTCATGCTCAACCCGCCTCGGAGCAATCCGCGGGTCTACGGCGACTACGGCCCGCCGGCGCTGCCCCCACGGCGCAACCCTCGGGTCTATGGTGACTACGGCCCGCCGGCGCTGCCCCCGCGGCGCAACCCTTCCCAGGTCTACTCGATCAGCTGCGACGGCGAGCACGTCGACTTGATCCGCGCGACCTCGCCCGGCAAGGCTCGCTCGATCGCCTCCAAGCGTCACGGCATTCCCTTTCTCGAGCTCGACGTCATGGCGACCGGGGCGGCGAACCCTCCCCGCGCTCGCAAGATCGACCTCAAGGGAGACTTCCCGCTCATGAACAAGCGCCACCGACGGCGCCCGCGTTACTCGACCTATCGGACTGAAGACGTCGAGCGGCACATGCGCTACCCGCGCCGGCGTCGCTTCGATCCCGAGCCGGTCGGATACCGGGATAACCCCTGGGTCACCATGTACGGCCCGCGGCACACCGGCCCCTTCCAGCGCAAGCGCGACGCGCGGGACTTCGCTGACACGCGTCGGGGGCGCTACGGCGAGCACCACTCGGTTCACCGGCTCTACTCGCCGGGCGGGCAGTATGGTCGTCGCTCGCCGCATGTTCCGATCAAGCGTCGGCGCAACCCGGCCTACGGCGACTACAGTCCGCCTGCGGCCCCCTACGGCATGAATCCCCGGGGCCGGGGCGGGAAGCCTTCGCTTCACAGGGCGGCCGCCGCTGCTTCTCGTCGCGCTGCTCGGAAGATCGACGAGATCCTCAGCCAGATCGCCGAGATTCCCAGTCTCACGATCCGTGATATCGAAGACGTGGTCGACGGCCTCCTCCACGTTCACGCTGGCCGAATTCTGCGCAAGCACAAGCTCTCGAGGTCGCGTCACAGCGATATCGAGCAAATGATCTCGGACGCGCTTTCGTATCGCAGCGAGGCCTACAACGAGATCATTCTCCGCTAATGGATCGGGTCGTCCGCCGAGCAGTTCGCTACTTGCTCCTAGAGAGCCTTGAGGGGTAAAACAATGCACCGACGCGAATACAACCCCCGCTACTCGTTCTCCGAGCCGCGCCCAAACCCTGATTGGCACCCGGGCGGTGGCATGCGGATCGGGGGTCGGTATCGCCCTGGCAGCGGACGCTTCCATGCGCACCGCGGATCGGGCTATCGCCACGGCGGCGGCCGTCGCTACGACGGCGAGTACTACCCCGGCGGTGGCTACTACCCCCAAGCCAATCCTGCGGTCGCCGGTATTCAGATCGGCGACAAGGTCATGCCGGCCTCGCGCTTCCATGCGCGCCGCTGCCCCTTCGTGCGCGGCCGCGTCGTCGACCTGAAGCACAAGAAGTACGGCGACCTCGCTCGCGTCGAGACAGAAGACGGTCGGATCGTGACCGTCACGCTCGACACGATCAAGCGCTGCGGCATGCGCACGCGCAGCAACCCGCGGCGTGTCCGTCGCAACTGGGTCCCCAGTCACTGGAACGAGTGCGAGTCCTGCGGCAACCGGTGCTATCCGCACGAGCGCCTGTGCGTCTACTGCGAGCAGGCTGAGTTCGATCGCCTGCCGGGTCATATGACCGAGCTCAAGCGTTGCCCGAAGTGCGACCGCTTCGCATGCCTCGGCGGGCGTCACTGCAAGCCTCGGCCTCGCGGTTCTGGCCCCGGCCCCTACCTCGAGAACCCTTACGCCTCCAGGGCGAAGGCGAAGGAACTCGCGCGCCTGGTCGAGTCCAAGCCAGGAATCCGCAAGATCGCTCGCCGGACCTACAGCCACGGCACGGTCCCCCGCGAGGTCGAGTGCGAACTCGAGCCCCTCGGGCCGTCCATGCTGCTCGGTAGTCGTCGCTACGGGCGGACCAAGGGTGGCATGGTCGACTCCTACGCCAAGGAGTTCGACTTCCCTGCCCCCAACGAAGAGGAGCGGAAGTTCGTTGTCTGCAAGGGCGCGAACGAAATCGAGGCTGTCGCTGACGCATTGCCTCCGGGCCGCGGCTTCAAGAAGCGGCTTGAGTCCGCGCTCTCGACGAAGCGCTTCCAGGGCAAGCTCCCCGTGCAGAAGCGAATCGATCGAATCATGAAGGGCGGCATGCTGACGCAGCGTCAGACGACTGCGTTCTTGAAAAGCACGGACGCTGATCGCCTCTACGAGTTGGCGGAGCTCAAGCGCCGGGTCGACCGCGTCTTCTACCCGAGTATGCGGAAGCTGCTCATGCACGAAGAGGTTTCGGAGAAGCTGAGGCCCGCCCCGGCCCGCAAGAAGCGTTCGACCAAGAAGAAGGCTGGCAAGAAGGTCAGCAAGAAGAAGGTCGCCGCCGCTAAGAAGAAGGCCAAGAAGAAGACGACCAAGAAGCGTCGCCGGCGGGGTGCTTAATGGCCGCTCGCAAGAAGCGCGCCAAGCGCGCCAAGAAGAAGGTTCCGGGGCCGCGTCGGTATCACATTGAGCGCGCTATGGGCTGGGTCGATCACGGACTCGCTCACCCGGGCGAGCACGAGCACGCTTTGCGCGAGGCGCACGATCACCTGGTCCATGCCAAGCAGGCAAGGCGGAACCCTCGCCGTCTACCCGTGCGCAGCAACCCCATGCTGGCAGTTGTTGGCAATCCGCCTCGGCGTCGTCGCGTTCGCCGCAACCCCATGCTCGCGATCGTCGGGAATCCGCACGAAGAGGAAATGACCCCGGGCGCCATGCGCCGCCGGATCACCGAACTCAAGCTCGAGCTTGACGACGCGAAGTACTTCAAGCACTCGCCTATGCGGATCGCAGGACTCGAAGACGAGATCGCCGAACTCGAAGACGCGCTTGACGCTGCAGAGGAACAGTTCGAGCGTAGGTCGCGCGCTGGACTTTCTCGCTCTCGCGTTGAAGACGAGCGCCGCCGTGAGCGCGAGCGCTACATGCGCGATCGCCGGCGCAACCCGCGTCCTGAAGTTCACCCGCTCGCCTACGAAGCGCGCCGCCGTTACCACGAAGACCTCATGGCAGGCCATGGAGACGCCGCTGAATACTGGCGCGGCCAGGCCGGGGCGTTCTTCACGGACGCGGTTCACCCCGACTACATGCGCGAGATCTACGAACTCGAGCAGCGCGAACTCGAACGCCGGAACCGAAACGCGACTGGCAAGCGCGCCAAGAAAAAGTCTGGCCGCAAGGGTGGCAAGAAGTCCAAAAAGCAAGTTGCAGGGCCAGGCGGACGGGATAGCTTGAAGAAAGAGGGCAGGAAGGTTCGCAAGAATCGGACTGCAGGGAAGTCCAAGAAGGCGAAGCCAAAACTCAAGCGCTACACGCTCGAGGAAGCCAGGAAGAAGTTCGAAGGATTCGACGAAGCGCTGAAGGCCTACAAGCGTTTTCACAAAGCGAATCCGAGCCACGTCGACGTCTACGAAATTGACGACGGCAAGCCTGGCAAAACGGTTGACCGAGTTCATGCAGCACTCCACCGGACAGTCGAAACCAACTACCTCGTGCCTGACGGCTGGGAGTCCAACAAGAATGGCTCCCTCTGGAAGCACGAGCACGTTGAAGGCTTCAGCCTCGACAACCCCGTTGGCGAACCTGATCCGGAAGACTTCCCGCTCGAAGTGCTCGACCCAGCAACCGGCACGACTCGCAAGTTCGGCGGTCGCTTCCGCGTCACGACGTGGTGGTACGACTGAGCGAGGTGCGCTGTGTATCTGATCCCTGTTCTCAATCCGCCGCCCAGCGCCATGCCCCTCGCTGGGACCAAGACGAAGCGCAAGCCCAAGCGGGCCGCGCCCAAGAAGACCAAGTCGGCCGGGAGGAAGTCCGTGGCTAAGAAGAAGGTTCGCAAGAACAGCAGCCGCAAGCGCACGAGCAGCTACTCCGGTGGCCGCGCTCAGCGCAAGCGCTACCCCAGCGGCAAGCGCCGCAACCTGACCTGGGTCGAGGCTGCGCGATCGTCTGGCGCGGTCTACACGCCGAACTCGCTCATGACCAAGAAGGACGGCCGCGGTCGGCTGAAGTTCGTCCCGGTCACGAGCGGCAAGGTCGGTAAGCCCATGTCGAAGCAGGACGCGCTCGCGGCCAAGCGCCCGGTCGTCGGCTTCCTACCCAAGTGGCTGATCGACTTCTGGTACGACTCGGGCGCTGCGGACATGAAGACCGCGCGTCAGCAGAAGAGCAAGAAGTACAAGGACGCGGTCCAGTACTTCAACGCGGCCCAGAAGGCGCTCGCCGAGCAGCGGAAGAAGCGCGGCACCAGCTGGAAGCGCGCGACCCAGTACAAGACCAAGGGCCGCGGCAAGAACAAGAAGAAGGTCCGGGTCCCGGACTTCGAGATCCTGGACGACGGCTCGGTCAAGTTCCGATCGGGCCGTGGTCCCAAGACGTCAATCACCCTGTTTCGAGGCTTTGCTCCGTCGGAGGTGCAACAGCGGCACCTCATTGAAGGCGGTTTCGCGGGCAAGGCTGGACCTGGAGGAGGTCGCGTGAAGCTGAACCGAAAGCGGAAGCGCCGGGCGAAGGTTCGCAAGAACCCGGCGCGTAAGAAGAAGGCCGTGAGCAAGAACAAGCCACGGCGTAGCAAGAAGAAGACGAAGAGTCGGAAGAAGAGCCGCCGTCGCGCGGTCCTGAACAACCGGCCCAAGTCCAAGCGTCGGAAGAAGGCGACGAAGCGCAAGGCCGCGCGCCGCAAGAGCACGAAGCGTCGGAAGAATCCTGCGCGCAGCCGCAAGCGGCGCGTGCGGAAGAACCCGGCTCGCAAGTCGCACTCGCGCAAGCGTCGTCGTCGCAAGAGCAGCGCTCTGAGCCGGGTTCGCCAGAACCCCATGGGCGCGACCAAGAAGAACCCCATGGGCGCGCTGAAGCAGTACCTCGACAAGCTGCAGACCGCTTCGCCCTACGTCACTGGCGCTCACCTCGTGATCGGCATGGGCGTCAGCGGGCTCTTCTGCGGCGGTCTCCGTCAGTTCCCCGTCGTCGGGCGGATCTTCAGCCTTCGTGGTCGTTACCTGGGCGCCGCCGGCCGTTTCGCCGGTTGCCTCGGCGCGGCTTCGCTGGCTGGCCTGACCGGAACCCTGCTCGAGCGCACCCTGGGCAAGAACGTCAAGTTCCTCCAGAACGCTGGCGGCAACTTCTTCGTGGCTGGTGTCGCCCTCGCGGTCGGCAACCTCCTCCTCGAGCTCATTCCCGGCGCCTCGTCGATCCTGCCTGGGATCAGCAACCCCCGCGGCATGCGCACCATGCGGCACATGTCCATGGCGGCTCCGGCCGGCGAAGAGGGCATGGGCAGCTACGGCAGCAGCGTCCTGAGTCCCGAGGACCTGGTCGCTGGCGAGTCGAGTGCCCGTCTGACCAACGAGTTCCACGGCATGAGCGACTTCCTGGAGCTCAGCGGCATGGGCTCGTCGGGCGGTCAGCCGATTCCGATCGAGGACCTGCGCGGCTACCCCGGCTGGTATGGCGGTGGCAACTCGATCTCGGGCATGGGCGACTACATGGAGCTCAACCCGACCGCTCCCCTCGTCACCGACGGGTTCAACCCCGGCACCGAGAACTTCTAGAGCTCTCGGCCCCAACGACTCTGAGCGGGTTCGCTTTCCGCTCCGAGTCGCGACTCCGGACTTTGGCCAACATTCACGTCTGCTTGCTGTGTCATGAGGGCGCAGTGCTACTCGGCGGCAGTGCAGATTTGAGGCCAGGAATGAAGCGTCAGGATTGGCGCGCCTGGTAGCCAAGATTGGGTGACCTCGGGAGAGGCCCCACAGGAGTTTTTCGCATGACCATGCGCGTTGTCCCCATTCCCGCGATCGGCGCCGTTGGCAGCCGCCCCCGCAAGGAGCCGATCTACGACACTGAGGGTTGGGCTCCGGCCGTCCCCCAGCCGTCCGAGATCGTCACCTTCGTCAACTTCTCGGGCTTCAACACTGGTGGCCTGTCGCTGCAGAAGTCCTTCGGCCGCGACACCAATCTGCAGGGTCAGAATGGTCTGCCCGCTGCACACCACCACTACTGGTATGGCCTGCGTGTCAAGATCCGCTCGCTCGACGCGGACCTCGGCACGGCCGCCAACGTCGTGGTGTTCGAGGAGATCAACCGGATCCGTGAGCTCGGCTTCACCCAGTTCCGGTTCGCCAGCAGCGAACTGATCACCGTGCAGGCGGACGAGGCCCCCAGCGGCACCGGCCCCGCCTACGCGAACACGACCCACTCGGCCGCGACGATCCTGTCGCTCCCGAGCGGCGTGCCCACCCGCGGAAACGCGAAGGACGTCACGATCAGCGGCCGCCCGGTCGAGATCGTGGCCCTCGAGGCCTTCCGTGTCGTCTACGGCACCCCCACCGGGATCACCCCGACCGTGTCGCTGTACTGCAGCGTGATCCTCGAGGGTCTGCTGCTGCGCGGAATCACCGGCTAGAAGGTCTCCTTCTAAAGTCGTGCCATTAAACGGCTTGAACAGCCGGCCCGGTAACGGGCCGGCTGTTTCCATTTTATGAAAGGTCTTCTTCTTCGAGTGACGATAGGCTCGATCCCTAGAAGGAGGCTCTGCATGAAGTGGAGAGGTCAGACTTTTGAGGGTGAGTCTTTCTACCTTCTTGGCTTGATAGCTGCGGACGGATACGTGGCGAAAGAAGGGGGAAGCAACCAAAGCAAGGTGTCGATCAACTGCGGCAATTCCGCCGGAGATCAAAAGTTCGCAAAGTATGTCGCCCGCTTGATTGATTCAACGTGGGGGCAGAGATTCGGATTTTCATGCACGCTTCGCCATGTGGATCGGAGGCCGCCTCGCGTTCCTTACTGGGAGCCCCATTGCTGCTCCAGGTCCTTGGCAGGCGCCATTAGGAAATTTTGCGAAGGTCGAATCGGAACGTATTCCTGGCGAATCCCGCCCGCCCTCTTGAGGAGTCCTGGGCCTGAGCTTTTGTCTTGGATCCAGGGCTTCGCGGACGGAGACGGGACCGTATCCGTCAAGCCGCCCAAGAGGGAGGTGAGAATTTCAAGTGTGAACCGAGAGGGGATTGAAGATATCAGGCGCGCCCTGTCTCACTTTTCAATCAGCGCGAAAGTTTACGAGCACGATCGCGAGATCGAAAACTGGGAGCCCTCTATAAACATAGTCATTTGCGACCGCCGCTCGCTTGAGATCTACGCTCAGAAAATCGGATTCCGCCAACCCGACAAGAAGCGCAAGCTCGCCGAGGCGCTTGCGTCCTACAAGCGCGATCATGCCAACCTACTTCGACATGAGGTCGAAGATCTGCTGCCCGAAGTGATCCGCAGGCGAGCATGCGGCGAGTCCTTCGCTGAGATCCAGGAGGCGCTCGAGCTCGCAACCGTCGAAGTTCCTAAGGGCATGCTCAAGCGCGCCGTTCGCTCTGCCAGGGGCAAGTGTGTCGTCTGCCTCAAGTCCCCTGCCACGCACTCGATCCCCCGCGTGGTCCGAGGGCGGAGCGGCAAGTATGCCTGCGATCCGTGCCTGATCGAGCTCGAGCCCAAGGAGGAATGGGGCGAGGAGTTCGTCCAGCTGAAACTTCGAGAGGTTGCAGATTTCCTCGACGAGAACCATTACCTCGGGCGCCGCTCGAGCCGGAACGCGTTCGCGCTGCGGAACAAGCACGGCGTGCTCGTATTCTCCCGCAAGCCTCAGGCGAGCTCGCTCCCCCGTGACTGGCTCGAGCTCTCGCGCTGGTGCATTGTCTCGGACGACATGAACGCGGGGACGAAGCAGTGGTCTCGCGCCAAAGCTTGGCTTCGCGAGAACACCGAAGCGACGACCGTCGTCACCTACTCCGATCCGTCCCGGCACGACGGATCGCTGTATCGAGCGGCAGGGTTCCTTTGGGCTCCTTCTTCTCAGTTCCTGCTCAAGAACTTGTCGCTCACTGGGGAGCGTCACCCGGGCAAGCCTTACGTGGACAAGAACCGCTGGGTCTACCCGCTTCGACCCGACGCCCGGCGCGCCGAGGCGCTGACGGTCCGTCACCCTTGGCTTTACAACAGCGACGAGCTCAAGTTCCTCTGCGACTGGCCGGAGCCGAAGTGGCGCGGTCGCGGCACTCGCTTCTCCGGCGGCGGCAAGGACTACCAGCGCTGGAAGGAGCTTCTCCAGGAGCGATCGAACTCCTAGCAAACGCTCCCAACAAAGCAAACGCGCACTTGGAACTCGGTGGCAGGGCCAGGCAGGTCGTTTAGCCTCGAGATAGAGAACGTCTGCACCCGCAGGCAGACCGACAACTTCTCTTCTCTGGCGGGGCTCGTCGGTCCGCGGCGGGCCGGCGAGCGCCGCCGATTCCAAGGAGCACTCCATGCCCGCTCACACGTCCACGGTCAGCCAGGGCTGGGGAGCCACGCACACCTGCGCCTACTGCCATGGCTTCGGCAGCATTCCGCCCCTGATTCGCGGCAGCGACGGGCGAATGCATATCAATCCCGACTACGAAATGGTGAAGCGGTTCCACCTCGCCGCTGAGCCGTTCGGGGAGACGCTCGGACCTGGCGAGTCGCGCACGTTCACGTTCACGGTTCCCGCCGAGGAGGAAGGTCTGGGCGACCTGCTGGTCAACGAGTTCTTCGCGCTCTACGAGCCCGAGGGGATCCGCAACGTCTTCGTCGACTTCCTCAACCTGCAGACCGATCGCCTGTTCCAGAACGCGCCCGTCCCCACGACGCTGATCATGGGCAACGCGCACCTCAACACCTGCCTGCCCTGCTGTTTCCTGATCCAGGCGACCAACAGCCTGCAGGTTCGCGTGCGCAACGAAGAGTCGACCGACATTCAGGTTCGTCTCGTCGCCCGCGGCAAGCGCTTCCTGACTCGCGACCACGAACTCCGCGCGCGCATGCTCCAGTACTGGAACATGCTCCCCAGCTACAGCTACTTCCTCACACTCGACGAAGAGGAGGTTGTGGTCCCTGCCGGAGAGACCGTCAGCGCGACCATGAAGGTTCCTGGCCACGGAGACTTCGAAGTCAAGTGGCCGCGCTGTGAAGTGCTGAACGCGGCGACGGGCGCGCAGGAGAACGCCAACGGCATTCTGGTCACCGTCGCCGAAGGGATCGGTCGTCAGTGGCAGAGTGATCCGCTCCCGCTCGGCGCGTTCGTCGCGACACCGACGCTCGACGTGGCCGGGTTCCCGGGCGGGATCTACCGCGCTGCCAGCGCTGGCCACTGCCCCAGCTACACCCAGCTGTTCAAGCGAAACACGTTCGTCCGTCACACGTTCGAGAACACGAGCGGCACCGACCTGATCGTTCGTCTGACCTACGCTGGCTGCTTCCACCAGGTCGACGAGTGCCCGCCCGGACGCTCGATCGATCGGATCCGCAGTCTCGAGCCGACGATCGGTCCCATGCTGATCCCGCAGGGCGACTACTGCGCCCCGCAGCAGCAGTACTACCCCGAGGAGCCCTTCTACAACGAAGAGCCGATCTATCAGTCCCCTCAGGCTTCGGGCGGAATGCAGCCGCCTGCTCAGCAGCCGGGCGGGAGCGCGATCTTCACGACGGTCCCTGGCGGAGCGGGCTCGGTCCAGGCTGGCGGCCCCAGTAGCTACGTCCCCAAGTACTACGAGGCCGGCGGCGGCGGCATGGCCGTCCCTAAGGCTGAGATCGCCAAGGCGCACGGCCTCAAGCCCGGCCAGGTTTACGCTCCCGGCTTCCGCGGAATGCAGGGCATGGGCGCTGGCCCTGTGATCCGCCGCGGGCCCTACGTCTGGGATCCGATCGCTCGGACCTGGAAGCGAGGCTAGTCCATGACGTTTCCAGTCGAACCGCCGGTGATCCTCGAGTACGGCATGGGGGACTGCCGGACGTTCATGAACATTCCGCCCCTCGTCCATTGGGACGACGGGTCGACGTGTATCAACCCTGACTTCGACGCGGTGACCAAGTTCCACCTCGCCGCCAAGGGGATCGAGTTCGCGGACCGGAGTCTCGTGACTAACGTCACGATCAACCCCGGCGAGACGGTCGACTTTCAGCTGACCGTCGAGCGTGAGGAGAACGGCCTCGGGCACCTTCTGATCAACGAGCTCCTGATTCTGACGAACCCTGAGGGCGCGACAGACCTGACGGTTCAGATCAAGTCGATCCAGGGCGACAGCACCTACATGAACGGGCCGACGCCGATCACGCACGTGTTCGGCAACGCGCACCTCAACTGCTGCCTGCCCTGCCCGATCATGCTGTATCCGAATCAGACCTTGATCCTCAAGGTGACCAACAATGAGGCCTTCTCGGTCTCGACTCGGATCACGGCCCGCGGCAAGCGGTTCATGCCCTACCACAACATGAGCCTGATCTCCGAGCTCGAGCGCTGCTGGTCCATGAACCCGAGCTCGCCCTACTTCGCGAGCTTCGACCAGGGCCCGATCACGGTTCCTGCCAATGGAACCGCGCAGGGGCAGATTACGATCCCCGGGGGCGGCTGGTTCCAGATCGAGTACATCCGCAGCACGCTCGGCTCAAGCGACTTGATCGTTGACGTGACCGAGGGTCGGATCGGCAAGCGCTACATGAACCGCCCGGTCCGACTGGGCCTCTATGCCACCGAGGACCTGCAGATCACTGGATTCCCGGGCAACCTGTACCGCGCAGCCTCGGCCTGCCACTGCCCGCCGGTCCAGCAGTTGGTTCGCGGAAACATTCGCATGATCCACGACTTCACCAACCCGACCGGCGCTCCGATCACGGTGAACCTCACCTATGTCGGCTGCTTCCACAAGGGGGTTGATATCTGCCCGCCGCAGAAGGACCTCGACCGCGTTCGCCGGCACCAGCACATGATCGACTGCTGCGGAGGCGAGCTCTTCCTGGACCTCGCAGACGAGGAGCCGTGCCCGCCCGCCTCTGTGCCCGCGTTCACTTCGGAGTATCTGAAGTTTGCGGAGGACGGCGAGACCCCCTTCCCACGTCCGCTTGAGCAGAACATGCCTGCGCCTGAGCCCGTGCCTCAGGTCAAGCAACTGTGGCAACCGGGGGACCACGGCGCGCCGATCTCGCCCATGCAGCTTCCGCCCGATCAGGCGTACGCGATCAACCATGCTGGCCGCCTCGCGGTCGTGCAGATCGATTCGCAGCGCCGCCCGATTCGCTACGTGCGTCCGGAAGAGCTCCCTATGGGCATGGACGCCTCCTACTCCATGTATCGTGCCAACTTTGGGGATCAGGACCCTGAGTTCCGCAAGTGGCTCGCCTCCCAGGGGGGTGGGGTCAGCGGACTGGGTCAAGGTGAATGGGAGGCACTCTAGTGGCCAGCAACATGCCCGGTTCGGGCGACCCTTTCTCGCGTGCCTACGCGGGCAAGGGCGGAGGCGGGGCTCGCAAGAAGTCCACCCCAAAGAAGAAGCCTGCTAAGAAGTCGGGCATGGGCAGCATGAACGACCCTTACGCGGGATACGTTCCTGGCATGGAGACGTGCCCGCCCCTGCCGACCCAGGCGCTTGAGGAGTGCCTGCGGTCCGCGGTCGATCTGCTGGAAGACACGCTCCAGATTTCGGATCTCGCGCCGTGGATCCACCCGCCCTACCGCTCGGCCTACTACTGCAAGGACGTGCGCGCCGTGGTCAGCACGACAGCTGGCGTCAACGCGGTGACGAACGCCTCCGGGATCGCGCTCGCGGCCGCGAACTCGACCTTTGTGGCGCTCACTCCGCTCGAAATGGAGAGCGCGGCCAAGCCGGTCACGATCTTCACGCTCAAGACGCCGACGAGCTCGGCGATCCGCGTCGCTTCCTGGGGAATCGCCAACCTGACAGGTCCGCCCGAGCAGGTCGAGATCCGGGTCAAGGCGGCCACGACCTACGGAACTCCCGGCCCGCCGAATCCTGGGATCAGCGGGGCGCAGGTCAGCGACCACCAGCCGACCTTCTTCCTCATGCAGGGAGGTCAGGACCTAGAAGTTCAAGTGCGACTGCGCGACGTGACCCAGGGCCCAGCGCTCCTCCGGTTCGGGATCTGCTACTGGGAGTATCCGATCTCCAAGCGCACGGACTCTCGCGACAAGACGCGCCTGCGCAGCGGCTACGGAACGGGGTGCTAAGTGAGCTTCCTCAACAGCAAGGAAGTCGTCCCGATCTTTCTGGACGACCGAACCGGCGGATCCGGTCTTACCCCCGGCGAGACGGTGACGACCGAGCTCTTTCTGGGGGGTATCCAGAACGGGCGGATCCAAGGCGACTTCTCTTCAAGTTCGCCCGGCGTCTTGACGATCGAGGCCGCGCCCGCGTTTCCGCTCGCGGCTTTCGGCAGTCCGGACAACCTGACCTACACGATCCCGCTGGACCCGGACCAGCCTAACTACCACTACGACTTCACGATCATTATCGTGCTGCCGGCGATTCGGATCACGTTCCAAGATTCGGGTGCCGGAAGCACGTACTTCAGGGCCCGTGTAGCGGCTCTGCCACTTGGGTAGTCGCTGCCAGAAGCAGCAACAGGAGGGGCTTCGGCCCGACAGGAGTTTGACATGGCTTTCGGAGGAACTCAGGCGAATCTCGCCGCCGGTGCGCGCACTGGTCAGTCCCGTTTCAGCATTCACGAGGTGACCGGCGTCACGCTCGCCGCTAACGCGGCCGCGTCCCCGGACCGCGCGAACGCTGACACTGGCGCTCTCACCACCAACCAGGGCGCGATCGACGCTGTCCCCGCCAACACCAACCAGCTGCTCGCTGGCTGGGGCCCCGGCGCGGACAACTGGACCCAGACCGACGTGGACGCGGTCACCGCGCTCGCGCAGGACACGGGCGCCAACGTGACCAAGCTGGCGACCAGCAAGGCTCTCGTCGCGAACGTCAACCCCGCTCCCAGCGGCTCGACGATCAGCAACGAGAACTGCGAGGTCCTGGTCCACAACCTCGGCGCCGGCGCTGCTGACGCGGTCGAGGTCCGTCTGATTCTCGAGTCCACGCTGGTCCGCTAGACTCGAGTCTCAGAAAGTAGAGTCGGGTATGACGATCTTCACGATCCCAGCAGGTCCTCCAGGCGCGACTGGTCCAACCGGTCCAGGTGGAGGCCCGCCCGGCCCTACGGGTCCGACTGGGGTCCAGGGTCCTACGGGCCCTGGCCCCGGAACGACTGGGCCAACCGGTCCCACTGGCCCCGGCGGCGGACCCTCGGGCGCAACAGGCCCGACGGGTGCCGCGGGCGCCACAGGTCCCACCGGGCCTGGCTTCTCTTTCACAGTGGGCGCCGTGATTTCTCCGCCCGCGGGCGTGACCGCGATCTCGACGACACCGATCACTGACCCCACGACGGTCACGGTCAGTGACCCCAATGGCCTCCGATCTGGCGGTCGGATTGTGATCCCCCAGACGGGCGTCTGGCTGATCGTCCTCGCTGTCGCCGCGCGGAACTTTTCAACCGTCGGCAACAACGCGCTGATCGCCAGCATTCAACGCAACGGGGTGAACTTCAACGACGAGACGATCAATATCGTCTCGAACGGGCTCGGCACCAACTTGATCGAGCAGAAGTGCGTGGTCTCCGCTCCGCTCAACTCGGGGGATCAGATCGGATCCAGGTTTGTTCTCGTCTCTGGAACCGGTGAACTCGTCGGCAGCGTCGGGCTTGGCGACACTCACCTCTCGGCTTACCGGATCGCCTAGTGACCCTCTTCACGATTCCCAGACTCGGCGGCGGCGCGGGCGCGCCCGGCCCAACTGGCCCGACGGGTCCGGCGGGCGGCCCCCCTGGCCCAACGGGACCGCTGGGGCCAACGGGTCCCGGGCCTGGCGTGACGGGACCTACGGGGCCAACAGGACCCGGTCCCGGCGTGACCGGCCCGACGGGCCCGACGGGATCCGGCGCGGCGCTTCAGCCGCTGGTCGTCTACCCGAGTCAGGCGGCGAACGCAGGCGTTGGCGGCGGAGACACCGCGGCAGTCGTCTGGGGCGGCGCCGGTGTCGCCGCTTACGTCGGAGCGGCCTCTGGCTTCGGGCAGCCTGGCGACGGTTGGGCCGTCAGTATTTTCAACCCTCCTGGGAACCCCGCCACAAGCGAGACAGTCGTTCTGGAGACGGGCGGTGCCTTCACCGGCGCGATCATTGGCTTCCACCTGACACTTGCCGTTCCCAGTAACTTCACCGGCTTTCAGAGCAACGCAATCCAAATTGCGACTCGGAGCGTTGGCGGCGGCGGGACGACCAGCGTCCAACTCGATCTCTACGATCCGACCAACGACGGCTACCTTGGCACGCCCCAGGCGAGCGCCTCTCGTGCGCTTCCGACTTCGCTCGAGAACTCCTACACCGATCTCACGATCCTCAGTAGCTCGATCGTGAACTCCTTCACCCCGGGTGGCATGATTCACATTGCTTACCGCGTGGTCTCTACCACCGGTGCCACTTACGGCGCTGCCTTTTCGAACTTGCGGATCAATTGGCAGTAACGCACCTGCTCGAGTGGAAGGGCCAGCGATTCGTGCGAGGCTAGAAGGAGAGAAGAGAAGGGACTCTCCACCATGCAAAGTACGATCTGCGGTCGCTGCACGCGTCACCCTCAGCAGCCTGTTCACATGCCGCTCTTGGTCCAGTTCAAAGTCCACGGGCACCCCACTTTTCGCTATCAATGCACTCGCTGCGGCGGGAAGGCGGACATTCAGTTCCGTCAGGGCCCTGACGGCAAGACGTATGGCCAGCAGGTGAACCTCTCGGGTAACCCCAGGGAGTGGCTGCCTCAGCCTGTGAGCCCCAAGGATCAACTCGAGATCCCGGTCGCTTATACGCTCGGCAACGCGCCGGCGAACGCGCGCCGAACGGAGGTCGAGCCGCTCACGATCGAGACGGCCTACAGCCTCTTGCCTGGCGGGCAGCAGCGTGAGCTTGATCCCAACGATCCGAGTCACCCGGCCAACATTCGTCGGCGGATTCAGCCGATCAACCCCCAGAAGGAACTCTTCTAGGAGGCTCCGGTCGTGCCCTTCCCCGATCTGCAGTTGACCCAGGACCTGAACAAGGGTCCCGGCGGGACGAACGAGCTCTTCGCGGAGGGTGAAGGTGTCCCCGACAACGGAGACAACACGTTCCGGATCCCATTCCTCGACGCGGGGATCCTGCCGGAAAACATTGACGAGGATCAAATGAAGATCTTCGTCATTCCGGACCGTGTGACGACGGGCGTGACCGACGCTTCCTTCGTTTCGCTCAGCGGCGACAAGCAGTTCATGACGATCAACTTTGTTCAGTCCGGCGCCGGCGTCGCGCGCGTCGTGGTCGAGATCACCCACAGCGCCACGAGGTAGCCATGCCCGGCCCGATCTTCGTTTTCAGTGGCAATGTGGGCGGCGGAGGTTCCCCTCCGTCGTCGTTCTCTGCGTCCCTGACGCGCCTTTTCGGCTCCCCGTTCGAGATCGGCGCCCAGCTGATCAATCCCACGTTCACTGCGACCTACAGCCCGATCGGTACCGAGACGTCAGCGACACTTCAGGACAACGACGGCAACCCAGTCCAGAACGTGCTCGCCTTGCCAAACCCATTGACCATGCCGTTCACCTACCAGCGCGACACGATCGGCGGGTCGGTGACGTGGACGCTCAACGCGAGCGACGGGGTCAACAACGACAGCGATAACGTGAGTGCCACGTGGCTGCCGCGGGTCTATTGGGGCGTGGACGCGAACCCGGCGCTTGCGACGGAAGCGGATATCGAGGGACTTACCAACAACGGCCTGCAGTCGAACAAGGCGCTAAACTTCACCTTCAGCGCGACCAACGAATACGTCTACTACGGTTTCCCGACGGCGTTTCCAGCCGCCCCGCTCGACTTCCAGATCGGGCCTTTCCCTGGTGGATTCATTCAACAGGTCGCGAGCGTGAACGTCACGGCGAACACGCCCGGCGCTCCTGTGCTGACGTATCAGCTATGGCGATCGACCAACGCGCTCAACACTTCGATCTCTGGACCCCAAACGCTCGTCGTGAGCGCATAGGAGTAGGCAATGGCCTCGACGGATCCAGGACCGGGGTATCAGCTAGGCGACGTTGCCGTTCCGGCGACGGTTTCCCCGATCGCTACCACTCCAGTGGTGCGCGCGAGCGATCTCCTCGGAAGCCACCGCACCGTCGACACGATTCTTGAGCGCGATTCGATCAACGCGGTTTACCGCGACGAAGGCATGACGGTCTGGGTCACTTCGACCAACGAGCTCTACCGGCTCGTCGGAGGGATCGCCAATTCAGACTGGGTGCTCGAGACGTCTGTCACGGCGGGCGAGGTCACCTTCGCTCTGAACTACGCTGTTGGCGTTGCGGTGCGCGACGTGGTCTACCTCTCCTCGGCGGACACCGTTGATCGCGCAGACGCCTCCGCGCTGGCGACCATGCCCGCGTTCGGTGTTGTGGCTGCGCTGGATTTCCCGGCTGCCGGCCAGGCACTCGTCAAGCGGATCGGCACAGTCACCGGCTTCGCTGGCCTGAGCGCGAACGATATCTACGTTCAAAGCACGACGCCGGGCACAATCCTTCCTGAAGGGTCAGGCGACCCAGCTTTCCCCAGCGTCGCAGGCGAAGTTATTCAGTCGATCGGCCAGGCGATCAACGCGACGGACCTGGCAGTCGATTGCAGCAGCATGCCCTTGGAGCTCTAGCCATGCCCGTCCCTCCTAATTTTGAAGTCGGGGATCGAGTCGAGGTGCGCAGCGCGCCTTCGAATCCCTGGCTACCCGGAGAAGTAACTGCTCTCGGGCTCGGCGCCGCGGGCGACTGCTATCGAGTCCTGCTCGACACTCCTGTGACGGCGGACGCTTGGGGCGGGGCGACCCGCCGCTACGGCGGCTCGGACACGCTCGAGACCGTCTACGTTCACTACCAGACTGAAGAATTCAACCCCGTAACGTACATCAAGGCAGAGGGTGCTTAGCCATGGCTCAGGTTAGTCTTTTCACGCGCAGTGCGGGGCGCTCAAACCTGCGCGGGCTCGACGAGTCCGCAGATCAGGTTCTGGTAAGCCAGATCGAGGGCACGGAAGCCGCCCGCTCTTTGTGGGCGGACACGGCCGCGACGAGCGCCAACCTCGCGACCGGAACGAACATTACCGCGGTCCAACTGGGCGCCGCGGCCTCGACCGTCACGGTGCCTGGAAACCTGACGATCAACGGAACGACGACCACGGTCAACACGACCAACCTCACGGTCACCGACGCGCTGATCTACGCCAACGACGGTGGCGCGGACCCCAGCTTTGCGGGTATCGCGTGGGACCAGGGCGCGGCGCTCGACGTGATCACGGTCTGGAACCCGACCAACAGCCGGATCGAGTTCGGTCGATTCAACACGGTCGGAGGAACGTCGGTCCCCGCAGCCGCTCTGACCACCCTGAGTGACGTTCGTGTCAACGACCTCTCTCTGGCAGGCACGGAGATCGCCGGCGATTCGGCCGTCACGGTTTCGGCCGCGACCGGATCGGTCACTCTCGACGCCGCTGCCGCCGGATCGGTCAACTTCGACGTCAACGGTACGACCTTTTGGCAGGTCACGTCCGGCGGTGACTTCACTGCTTTCACCGACGACCAGGACGACATTGGAACGCCGAGCGCCGGGCGCCCCGCCAACGTCTACGTGTCCAACAGCGCTGTGATCGGCGACGCGAACACAGTGACGGTCAACGGGACTTCGGTCTCGGCGAGTTCGGACCTTACGATCGAGTCGGATCAGACCACGGACTCGACGCTGACGATCCAGTCGGGTGACGCGATCGAGATCAGCGCCGGCCAGAACAGCGGAGCCGGTGACGTCACCGTGTTCGGCGCTGGTCTCGGCACGTTCGGCGTGGGAAGCAACGCCTCCCTCTCGGACTTCATGCTGAGGATCGACAACAACAGCACCGTGACCCTTGCCGCTGGCTCCGGCGCCGATCTCTCGCTCGGCTCGGGCGGAACGCAGTGGGTGATCGACAACGCCAACGGCGACCTCTACACGCCGGACAACGTCGATATCGGTGAGGCGACCCAGGCCAACAGCCCGGACAACATTTACGCCGCGACCAGCGTCACGGTCGGGACCACGGTCACGATCACGACCAACGCGGTGACCGGCAGCGCCGGCCTAACGGTGGACACGGCCGCGGCCCTTAGTCTCGGAACGGCCACTGCGACGTCAATCACGATCGGCCGCTCGGGCGTTCTGACGGACTTCCCCAGCGGTTCGTCCGTGGACTTCACGGGCGCCACTGTGACCGGCTTGGCGCTCGGGGCCAGTAGCTTGGCGGCGACGCTTGCGGTCGGTAACACCACGGGCGGCAACGACATTATCTTCACCAGCGGAGACGTGATCCAGGGTGAAGACGCGGCGGCCGGCGGCAACCTGGCTCTGAATGGCGGCGATTCGTCGGCCAGTAACAACGCCGGCGGCGCAGTTTCCGTGATCGGCGGCGTGGGCAATGGTTCCGGGGCCGGTGGCGCGCTTACGCTTACCGGCGGCCTGGCTGGCGCCACGGGAGGCGGCGGCAACATTGTCATGTCCGGCGGCGCCGGAATCGCGGGTATCGGCGGCGCGGTCACGATCTTCGGTGGTCAGTCGGGAGGGGCGAACCAAGGCGGAAACGTTATTGTCCGCGCCGGTGCTGCGGCAAACGCAGCCGGAGCTACGCCCGGAACGCTCACGCTCGACGGCGGCGACTCGAGCGGATCCAGTGGCGCGTCTGGCGGGAACGTCGTGATCACAGGTGGCGATAGCGGCGCTTTTTCCCAGTCCGGCGGAACTGTCTCGATCACGGGCGGCACCGGCTTGGTCACGGATAACGCCGGCGGCGCAGTCAGCGTCACGGGCGGTCCGGCGATTGGCGGCGACAACGCCGGCGGCGCGGTCTCTGTGACAGGCGGGTCGAGCACGGGCACGGTCAACGGAGCCGACGTCACGGTCGCCGGCGGTTCGGCTACGGGAACCGGCGTCGACGGTCGGGTGATCTTCACCTCGGGCGGGACGACTTACGGGCTCACTGCTTCGGGCGTCTCCGGCCCCGCGCTCACGACCACAGCCCAGACTGTGATCGAGGCGATCAACGAGGTCAACGCTAGCGCGGCGACCTTCACCCAGACGTTCACCAACAACACGGGTTCGGCGATTCTCGAGGGCGAGGTTCTCGCTCCCAGTGCTACGACCGCAGGTGAGATCGTTCTGGGCGACGCCTCGTCCGACAACAACGCTTCGCTGGTCGTTGGCTTCGGACCTTCGGGCGGCATTGCTGACGGCGCCTCGGGCGGAGTCTTTAGCGTTCGCGGTCAGTTGGTCACCGCTCGCTTCGACGCCTCGCTCACGCTGGCTGAGGGCGAGCTCGTCTTCCTCTCGGAGACTGCGGGCCGAATCACGAACGTGGTCCCGACGACCGTGAACACCGTCGCGCAGCAGGTTGGCTGGATCACGGACACGCTCAGCTACGACGGCACGACCGACTTCCTGGCCCAGATCTTCTTCATGGACGGCCCTCGGCTCGTCAACTAGCCTGGAAGGGCCTAAGGCACCAGAAGTGGAAACGGCAAACCGACTGTTCCTTGGGGCAGTCGGTTTGTCCGTTTCTGGTAAGTTGCAGCAAGTCCTGGCAGGGGCCTATTTACTTGCCACCAGGCCTGTGCTTGCAAGAAGCAGCTAAGAGAAGAGGTTTCATGTCCAAGAGTCGAAAGCCGCGCCGGCGCAAGGGGTCACCCAAGCCGAACGTGAATCCCCAAAAACCCCAAGAGCCCCAGAAGATCACTCGCGAGCTCAACGATCTCGAGCGCTTGGCCTGCGAGCTCGTTCAAGTTCGCTCGCAGTTGGCGAACAGTCGCGAGGAACTGAAGAAGGCGGTCGTGGCGCGCTACAAGGAAGAGGCGAGGCTGCGGGAGGCGTTGGCGAACATGGAGCTCAAGCTCCTGACCCAAGAGATCAACGATCACAACGCCAAGAACCTCGAGCTCGCCAAGGCTCACAACCTCCCCGATTCGTTCGAGTTCAAGAAGGACCCTGTGACGGGAAAGCACTCGATCGTCTACGAGAGCGGCGCACCGGTGGGAAACGACGTCGTGCCCCCCGCGGGCGATCTCCCCTCGCCTCCTGTGTCCGGCGATTCGGCTGACGAGGACGAGGACGAGGACGACTCTACCGAGCCCTCGGAGGAAATCAACGAGGAGGCGACCGCACCGGCGGCCAGCTAACTCAACCAGACCAGTTTGTTCCTTGCTTGGGTCCGCCCGCTGGTGCGTTGCCAGCGGGCGGATTCGTTGGGTGGCGCCAAATGAAACTGCCTCGATAATTGAATAGTGAGAGCATTCAATCTTCCATGTCCTCCGGACACGCCGCTGGGCCAAGAGATCCTCGCTCTCGCGCGCAGCGAGGATCCGCAAGACCGCGAGCGGTTGTTTCAACTGCTCGACGACGCGGGCGCCGAGATCGACGTGCCGGATCAAGGCGAGGTCGCGATCGGCGGCAGGTCGTGTGAATTCTCGTTCACGCACCAGGTCCTTGAGGTCGAGGGCGTTCTGGACGAAACCTTTTGCCGCGACGTGATCGAGCTCGCCGAATCCAAGGGCGTCTGGAGTGACAGCACGCAAGTCCGGGGCGGCGGTCCGGTCTACCAGGACGAAAATCGCACCAGCCAGTATCAGCGCTTGCGCGATATCTGCTTTCCTGACTACGCCGACCACTTGCAGCAAAGGCTGATCGAGGTCGCCAAGTTCTACCAGGCTCGCAACAAGTACCTTGTGTTCAAGGAGCAGGAGATCAGCTGGGAGCTCCTGCGCTACCAGCCCGGCGACAAGTTCGAGACGCACGTCGACATGATCGCCAACAGCAGCTGGAAGGCGCGGACGCTGACCTTGCTCGCCTACCTGAACGACGACTTCAGCGGAGGGGAGACGGAGTTCGTCAAGCCGGGCCCTGAGGTGACCGTCCAACCGAAGCGCGGGAAGGCGATCGCCAGCCCGCCGTTCTGGACACACCCGCACCGAGGCTGCCCGCCGACCAGCGGCAGTAAATACGTCGTCCTTGGGTGGCTGTACGCATGAGTTATTGGAAAGCCTGGCTCGCACGTCGCGGCGTGTTCAACGTTCCCGACTCAGCGCTTCCGCCGGAGCCGCCGCGCGAGACCGTGCGCAGCAACCCGGCTGAGGAGGGAAGGACTTGGTACCTCGACGAAATGGGGGCCATGCCGAAGCTCAAGAAGCAGGCCAAGGGTCGCGGACGCCGCTTCCGACTCGAACCTCCCGAGGACGCGGTCGAGGCGGTCTATCAGTTCTTGGTTGAAGAAGCTTCGATCCGCCTCGCTGCGATCAACCGGCACGTCGCTTCAGGCGGGAGCGCCTGCCGAAAGGTCCATGGCGGCTTCCCCCGCTCCCGTGGATTCAAGTGTGTTTCCTTTTCGGTGGCCTCTGAAGACCGCTGCGGCGGCCGCCCGACGATCGCGAGCATGGCGCACGAATTTGGGGTTAGCCACAAGCGCGCTCGCATGTTCGTCTGCCAAGCCCAGACGAAGATCGTCAAGGAGGGATACGAATTGCCCCTCGAGGTCCCCGACGTGAGCAAGTTCCGAGCGCTCATTGCCCGAGAGCTCCTGCTCCCCAAGTACGCTTACTACTTCGCGAGCGGTTCTGCGTCCCCGGGTGAAATCGCAGGTGCTGCTGAGCTCGGCGATCGAATCGGCGCGGGCGTCACGGTCAACAAGTGCCGAGAGGGGACCCAGTGCTTCGCCGGCGTCATGGATTTGATTTGGCGCAAGGGGGTCAAGGTTTTCGTTGACTCGGGTGCCTTCGAGGAGGTCGCGGCCAAGGGCGGAAAGCTCAAGGTCGTCTCACCGATCGACGACGAAGCCTGGGCCGAACGACTCGAGACCTACCTGAAGATCGCGCGTGTCTTCGGCGGCCGCGCTCACGTCGTCGCTCCAGACCGAGTCGGAAGTCAGAGCGACACGCTGGAGCGCCTCAAGGCGTATCGCGATCAAATGGCCCCCGTAATCGCGAAGGGGGCCAAGATCTTGGTGCCCGTGCAGCGCGGAAGCAAGTCCGCCTCCGCGTTCTATAAGCAGGCCAAGAAGGCGCTCGGCACGAAGGAGCCGCAGTGCATGCCGGCCTTCCCCATGAAGAAGGGCGCCTACTCTCTTGAGGAGCTCCTCTCGTTTGTCCGCAAGGAGAAACCTCACGAAGTCCACTTGCTCGGCCTTGGCCCCGGCGGCAGCGCGCAGGCCAAGAAGTCTGGAAACAAGAAGGTGGACGCCAGCGAGGTGCTTAGGCGAGTTCACGAGGTCTCTCCGAGGACCAAGATCTACATGGACTCGGTCCTGGTTCGCTCCGGCGCCGGCCGCGGCTTCCTGAGCTTGAGCCCGAACGTCTACACGCAAGCTCAGGACGTCGTCCGATTCGAGCTCATTGACGAGGCATTCCAGAAAAGCTGGTTCGGCGGCCAGTCCATGGAGAACTGGATCAAGTGGGTTCAGGGTGAAGGCGGTTACTGGGGCGACGAGCCTGTGATCGATTACACCAACTGGATCTTCGAGGGGATTGATATTTGGTTCCCACAGGACTTCCGCGAACTCATTCCGAAGGAACTCAAGTTCTTGGGATACACAGGACTGCCGCCGAAGTCCCTTGCGGTCGAAAGTCCCTACGACTACTTGAGCAAGGTCGCCGAGGACTACGACCTCTGGGCCGACCAGTCGTTCAGCTTCTGGCTGGATCGGCACTTCGCCGCGTTCTTGGGGAGCCTTTACGCTGTGAGGCGCAAGCGTGACGCGATCCCGCTTGCCTGGCAGCAGCGCGACCTCGAAACCTTTCTTGCTGAACTCCCTTCGCTCGAGTCGGCGATCCCTTACGTCATGTTCCAGGACGAGCACGGGGAATCCGGCCCCTTCGTTATGAGGTTTGAATCATGAGCGGTCCTCCTGCAAATCCCTGGGACGCGATCGCGCGCATGGAGCGCGAGGAGCGCGCCCGCCGTCGCTCCAAGAAGAAGACGACGCGCAAGAA